>Ga0207718_100180_pt1 | contig 73975 bp, 72 predicted proteins | sample A23M2SouthBayCA_FD_187749 | JGI IMG/M metagenome (GOLD analysis project Ga0207718, IMG submission 187749) | Aerobic enrichment media microbial communities from Eden Landing Ponds, California, USA - A23 M2 (SPAdes) | ecosystem: Environmental > Aquatic > Marine > Unclassified | place: Emeryville...
CCGTCGGCGGGTAGAGGTGGGGCTCGTCGAGCAGGAGTTCGACGCCGTCGAACCCCGCCTCGCCGATGAGGTGGATCGCCTCGGCGAGGTCGTACTCCCGGAACGCGTTGGTCGAGAAGCCAAAGCGCATGGCTCAGGCCACGACCTGTGGCGTGGAGTCCCGGTCGAAGTCGAAGTTGGGCGACTGGCTGAAGAACTCGCGGGGGTTCTCGTAGACGAGTTTGCGGACCTCCCGGCGGGACCAGCCCGCGTCGACGAGGTAGTCGCGGGCCTCCGGGACCGCCAGCGGGTTCGAGTCGTCCCAGTCGGCCGAGGAGTTGAGGATCATCCGGTCGGTGCCGTACTCCTCGAACATCCCCTCGACGGTCTCGATGTCGATCTTGCCCGGGTAGAGCGTGAAGCCGGTCCAGCAGTCCGTCGCGCGCGTGGTCTCGATGGTGTCCGGCTCGTTGTGGTCGATGATGATCCGCGACTGCTCGACGCCCATCTCCTCGATGATGTCGACGGTTCGAACCGCGCCCTTCGGCTTCTCGGTGTGGGGGAGGTGGATGATCACCGGCATCCCGTGGTCGTCGGCCAGGCGCAGTTGCTCGCGGAAGGCCCACTCCTCGGTGTCGGTCTGGAGGTTGAAGCCGATCTCGCCGACGCCGACGACGCGGTCGCGCTCGAAGTACTCCGGAAGCTTCTCGATGACCGCCTCGGCCATCTCGCGGTCGTCGGCCTCCTTCGGGTTGATGGCGACGGTCACGTAGTGGTCGACGCCCGCGACGCGCTCGGCGCGCTCGGTCTCGAAGTCGATGATGTGCTCGAAGTAGTCGAAGAACGACTCGGGGTGTTGCTTGTCGCTCCCGCTCCAGAACGCGGGTTCGATCACGCACTCGACCCCGGCGCGACGGATCGCCCGGTAGTCGTCGGTGGTGCGCGAGGTCATGTGGGAGTGTGGGTCGATTACTCGCATCGTTCACGACGAGGAGATCGATCGGCTTTGTTATTGGAACGGTAACACCCTGTCACTAACTGTCACCGTTATGCCGAGCGAAAACGGGGGGCGCACCCCCTCCTCGACCGGCCGTGGTTCGCGGCTCGAAACCGGGGGGTGACGCCGGGCTGACGGGCCGCGTAACGTCGGGGTTAGGCGGCGTCTACCCGCCCGGAACCGGTCGTTCCCGTCGCGTGAAGCCGACATTCGGCTCATCGTAACAAAGCCCCTCACCCGACGACAGGGGGGCATGGACGGACACGACGACACCCGGATCGGCGTCTGGCTCATCGGCGCCCGCGGCAACGTGGCGACCACCACGGTGATCGGCGCCCGGGCGCTGGCGAAAGACGTCATCGACTCGACCGGCCTCGTCACGGCGCGCGAGCCGATGGCCTCGCTCGACCTGCCCGCGGTCGAGGGACTCGTCTTCGGCGGCCACGACATCAGCGAGACGCCCCTCCCCGAGCGCGGGCGCGAACTCGCCGAGGGCGGGGTGCCCTCCCGAGCGGTCGTCGAGGCGGTCGCCGACGACCTCGCGGCCATCGACGACGAGATCCGGACGGGCACGGCCCGGAACTGCGGCGCGGCCGTCGAGGCGCTCGCCGAGCGGGCGGAGGCCCCCCGCGGGCTCGGAGAGATCGTCGACGAGATCCGGGCCGACGTCGACGCGTTCGCCGCGCGACACGACCTCGACCGCGTCGTCGTCGTCAACCTCGCCTCCTCGGAGCCGCTGCTCGACGACCCCGGCCGCTACGACACCCGGGAGGCGTTCGAGGCGGCGCTCGACGCCGACGACCCGGCCCTCCCGGCCTCCGCGCTGTACGCCTACGCCGCCCTGGTCGACGGGCGCCCGTACGTGAACTTCACCCCCTCGACGGGGAGTTCGCTCGGCGGGCTCCGGGAACTGGCCGAGGAAAAGGGCGTCCCCCACGCCGGCCGCGACGCCAAGACGGGCGAGACGCTCATGAAGACCGCGCTGGCGCCGATGTTCGCCGCCCGGAATCTGGACGTGATGACCTGGGAGGGCCACAACATCCTCGGCAACACCGACGGCAAGGTCCTCGACGCCGACGAGAACAAGGCGGGGAAGCTCGCGACGAAGGGTGGCGTCCTGGAGTCGATCCTGGGGTCGGAGGTCCACAACCGGGTGCGGATCGACTACACCCCGTCGCTCGGCGACTGGAAGACCGCGTGGGACTTCGTCCACTTCCGCGGGTTCCTCGACACGAAGATGAAACTCCAGTTCACCTGGGAGGGCGCCGACTCGGCGCTGGCGGCGCCGCTCGTCCTCGACCTGGTTCGGCTGGTGGCCTACGCCGACGCCCGCGGCGAGGGCGGCGCCCAGCCCCACCTGGCCTCCTTCTTCAAGTCGCCGATGGGCGTCGACGAGCACGACCTCTCGCGGCAGTACGCGATGCTCGTCGACTACGCGGCGGCCCGCACGCCCGGGTCGACCGCCGAACCGCTGGCGGCGACCGACGGCGGGCGGTCGGACGGTGATCGATCGGTGGGGACCGAATCCGCGAGCGGTGATCGACCGCCCGAGACCGAGGCCACCGACGCGGACGTGGCCCGACAGGTGCGGGCGGCCGAGGAGCCCCTGGTGTCGACGCCGACCGACGACGCTGGGGCGCGGCGATGACCGGGGGTGCGGCCGGGGACCGCGGGAGCGGCGCCGACGCCGACGCGGCCGCCGGGCGCGTCGTCGTCCTCGACCTCGTGGGGCTCCAGGCCGAGCACGTCGCGCCGGAGCGGACGCCCAATCTCGCGGCGCTGCTCGGCGACCGGGTCCGGCCGCTCAAGCCGCCGTTCCCCGCGGTGACCGTCACGTCGCAGACGACGCTCGCGACCGGGCGCTCCCCGGCCGCCCACGGCGACGTCTGCAACGGGGCGTTCGACCGGGAGTCGCGAACCGTCGAGTTCTGGGGGCGCGACGCGGGCGACCGCGGGCGGCTGTGGGAGGTGGCGCGGGAGGCGGGCGTCCGAACCGGCGCGCTGTTCTTCCAGCACCTCAAGGGCACCGACGCGGACGTGGCGGTGACGCCGTCGCCCATCGAGGACGAGAACAACGACCTCCTGGAGATGCACTGCTGGACGAACCCGGACGACTACTACGCCGACCTCCGGGCCGACCACGGCCACTTCCCGCTGCACAACTACTGGGGGCCGATGGCGAGCGCGGAGTCCAGCCGGTGGATCCTGACGGCGGCGGGCGACGCCGTCCGCGACCACGACCCCGACATGCTCTGGGTGTACGTGCCCCACCTCGACTACGCGGGCCTCGAACACGGCCCGGGACCGGAACTCGACACCGAACTCGGGGTCCTCGACGACCTCGTCGGCGAGTTCCTCGACCGCCTGCGCGCCGACGAGCGCTGGGCCGAGACGGCGGTCGTCGTCGCCAGCGAGTACGGCTTCCACGCCGTCGACGCGCCCGCGTTCCCGAACCGCGCGCTCCGGGAGGCCGGCCTGCTGGAGACGAAGCCCGACCCGAAGGCCGACGCGGCGACCGCGACGGTTTTCGACCTGGACGCCTCCCGGGCGTTCGCCATGGTCGACCACCAGGTCGCCCACGTCTACTGCGACGCCGCGGTGCGCGAGGCGGTGCGCGACCTGCTCGCCGACCTCCCGGGCGTCGACCGCGTGCTCGCCGGGGACGATCTGACTGCCGACGGCCTCGATCACCCCTCGGCGGGCGACCTCGTGCTCGTCGCCGAGCGGAACGCCTGGTTCAGCTACCAGTGGTGGTCCGACGACGCCGAGGAACCCCACTACGCGACCGACGTGGACATCCACGAGAAGCCCGGCTTCGACCCCTGCGAACTGTTCCTCGGCGACCGCGGCCTGGTGTCGACGGACGCGACGCTCGTCGGCGGCTCCCACGGTCGGGTCGACCCCGAGGCGTACGGCGTCTTCGGCGTCGGGGGACCGGCCGCTCCCGCGCTCGCGCACCGGCCCGCGCGATCCGCCGACAGCCCGGACGAGGCGCCCGACGCCGACGACGTCGTCGACGCCCGGTCGGTGGCCCCGACCGTCGCCGACCTCCTCGGGACCCACGACGACGTCGCGCCGCTGATGGGGTTCGAGCGTCCGTCGGTGTTCGCGGCGCCGGCGCCCGCCCCGACCGACCCGTAGGCGCCTGCGTGGCCGACCGGGTGACTGGCCCGAGTGAGCCGCGCCGTCGCCCCGCCGACAGGTCGAAGTCGCCGCGGCCCCGTCTAGCGCTATGGTCCGCACCCAGCGGTCGCGTCGGCGGTCGCTCGCGCTCGATTGCCGGGACGTGCTGTTCGCCCACTGGGAGGCCGATCCGGCGACGGTCGCGGCGCGCCTCCCCGACGGGCTCTCGGTGGCGACCCACGACGGCCGCGCCTGGCTTGGCGTCGTCGCCTTCGCGGCGGAGCCAATCGTCCCCCGGGGGCTCCCGGCCGCGCTGTCGCGGCCGTTCGCGCAGGTCGACCTGCGCACCTACGTCGAACACCGGGGCGAGCGGGGCGTCCGCTTCCTGAGCCTCGACGCGGACGACCCGCTCGCAGTCGTCGGGGGGCGGGCGCTCGCCGCCCTCCCGTACTACCGGGCGCGGACGCGCCTCCGGAACCGGGCGGGCGAGGTCACGTTCGCCAGTCGGCGCACGCACCGGGGCGCGCCGCCGGCGCACTTCGCCGCGACCTACCGGGGCGAGGGCGACGCCGAACCGGCCGAACCCGGGTCGCTCGCGGCGTTCCTGACCGAGAGCGACGCGTTCTTCGTCGGCGACGACCCGCTGCTCCGCGGCGCGGTGGCGCGCGACCCCTGGCCGCTTCAGTCGGCCGACGTGACCGTCCACGCCAACACCCTGTTCGACGCGAGCGAGTTCGACCGCCCGGACGGTGAACCGGTCGCGCACTACGCGAGCGGCGGCGATGTCGATCTCGGTCGGGTTCGACCGGTCGCCGGTCGCCGGTCGCCGTCCGACCGCCCCTGCAGGGCGTTCCCGGTGGGGTGTGGCGCGGACCGATCCCGCCGGGCCGACCGTCGCCGGGCCGAGACTGATGAGGGACCGATCCGGATCGACGTCGACGAGGACTCACCCCGCGAGGAGTGACCTCCTTCGCCGGTGCTGACCTGTCGCCGATCCTGAACCGGATCGTTGAAGCCGCACCAGAGGAAGGGTAGGCCATGGCACTCGTCGAGACGGTCACGTCGACGGTTCACCTGCTGGTGGGGGCGCTGTGGGTCGGAGCGGTGGTCTTCTTCGCGCTCGCCGTCCTCCCGCGAGCGGCCGCGGGCGACCTGAACGCGGCGCCCCTGGGGGCGCTCGTCGGATCACTGACGACGTGGACGCGCGCCGCCGCGGTGTTGATGCTACTGACGGGCGGCCACCTCGCTGGCACCCGCTACACGGTCGCGTCGCTCACCGGGTCGACCCGCGGCTACCTGGTGCTGGCGATGGTCGTGCTCTGGCTAGGCCTCGCCGCGCTCGTCGAGATCGGCGCGAGCCGCGTCCGCGACGGCGTCGAACGGCGGAAGGTGCGGGAACCGGCCCGGAACGCGGTCACCCCCTTCCGCCTCGCCGCCCTCGTCGGCCTGCTGTTGCTCGTCGACGCGGGCGTCCTGCTCGGCTGATCGACGACCGGGGCCGGAGGTATTTACCTCGTCGGGTGACATTCCGGAGTCATGCACGGAGATGTCGTCGATCGGAGGAGGCACCCGCCGTGAACCGGCTCGACCGGCGGGTCCAACTGGTCTGGGTGGTCCGCTGGCTGGTCGCCGCCGTCGCGTTCGCGGCGCTGACGGCGGTCCTCCGCCCGCTGCTCGTCGGGCGGTTCGACCTCCCGCTCCCCGCCTGGACGCCCGTCGCCGTCGCCGTCGCGCTCGCCGCGCTCGGTGTCGTCCTGACGGTCGCCCGATACCGCCTGTGGCGCTTCGAGGTGCGCGAGGACGCGCTCTACCTCGAACGGGGCGTGTTCACCCGGGTGTACACCGTCGTCCCGTTCGTCCGCATCCAGCACGTCGACGCCCAGCGCGGCCCGCTCGAACGGCTGCTCGGCCTGTCGAGCACGGTCGTCTACACCGCGGGGTCGCGGGGGGCCGACGTGACGGTGCCGGGGCTCCCCCCCGCGGACGCCGACGAACTGCAGGACCGGCTCAAGCGGCTCGCCATCCGCGCGGAGGGCGAGGACGCCGTATGACCCGGCGGCTGTCGCCGCTGTCGATCCCCTACCGAATTCTCCAGCGCGGGGGCAGCGTCGCGGCCGCCGTCGCGGTCGCGCTGGCGTCGGGCGTCGGCTCGATCCCCTTCGTCGGCGCCGCCGGTCCCCTGGTCCTGTTCGCGCTGGTCGGCGCGCTCGTCGCGGCGCTGGTCGCCTACGAGGTGGCCTACTACCGGCGGTACGAGTACGAGCTGACCCCCGACAGCTTCGACATCCGCTCGGGCGTCGTCGCGCGGCGCAACCGCGAGATCCCCCTCCGCCGGATCCAGAACGTCGACATCAGCCGCAACGTCGTCCAGCGAGCGCTCGGCCTCGCGGCCGTCGACCTGGAGACCGCTGGCGGCTCCGAGACCGAGGCCTCCGTCCGCTTCGTCGACTACGAGGAGGCCAAGCGCCTCCAGCGCGAGATCCCCCGGCTGAAGCGGGCCGCGGAGGGCGAGGCGGGCGAGGGCGGCGAGGCGGCCGGCGACGCGGCCGCCGCCCCCGACCGCGAACGGCTGTTCGAACTGTCCGACCGCGAACTCGCACTGGTCGGGGCGCTCTCGTTCGACGCGCGCGTGCCCGGGATCCTCGTGCTGCTCCTCTCGGGGTCGATCCCGGTCGTCTCCGAACTGCTCCCGGCGCCCGGGGGGGCAGGGGGGATGGGCCTGCTCGCGCTCGGCCTCGCGGCCGTCGTCGCGCTCGGCCTCGTCGTCGCGCTCGTGTCGTGGGTCGCCGGCGCCGCCGTGGCGGTGATCGAGTACTACGGCTTCCGGCTGGCCCGCGTCGGCGACGAACTCCAGTACGAGCGCGGCCTGCTCCAGCGCTACGACGGGTCCATCCCGCTGGACAAGATCCAGACGCTCAGGATCACCGACACCCCGCTCAAGCGGCGGTTCGGCTACGCCACGCTCGACATCGAGACTGCGGGCTACGCGGCGGGCCAGGGGGCCGGCGGGGCCGGCGGCAGCCAGTCGATCGTCCCGCTCGCCACCCGCGACCGGATCGACCGCCTCGCAAACGAGATCGAGCGCTTCGGCGCGCCCGCGTTCGAGCGCCCGCCCAAGCGCGTCCGGCGGCGGTACGCCACCCGCTACCTGCTCGTCCTGGCCGGCCTCGCCGGCGGCCTCTGGCTGCTGGACGCGCTCACCGCGCTCACGGTCCCCTGGTACCTCCCGCTGGCCGGCGTGATCGTCGTCCCCGTCGCCGCCCACTACAAATGGAAACACCGCGGCTACTGGCTCGGTCCCCGGCATGTCGTCACCCGAAACGGGGTGTTCAACCGCCAGACGCGCGTGGTGCCGTACTACCGCATCCAGACCGTGATCGACTCGCGGTCGCCGTTCCAGCGGCGGTGGGGGATCGCCACGGTGACCGTCGACACGGCGGGATCGAGTTCGCTCGTCGGCGGCGACGCCGCCATCGTCGACGTCGACGCCGTCGTCGCCGCCGACCTGCGCGAGCGCCTCGTCTCGCGGCTGGACGAGTCGCTCGCCGAGCGCCGCCGGGGACGACCGACCGGCGAGGACGATGGCTTCGAGTGGAACGCGGTTGCTGACGACGACTCTCACTCGATCGGGGACGACGACTCTCACTCGATCGGGGACGACGACTCTCACTCGATCGGGGACGACGAGTCGACGTCGACCGGGGACGCCGAGTCGGACTCGGCTGGAGACGACGCCTCGGACGAGGAATCCACGACGGAGTGACGCCCGTTCGGGGGGGACGGGGGCCGAGACCGTGGGGCTGTCCGCCTCAGTTCTCGCGGGCGGCCTCGATCTCCTCGGTGAACGCCCGGGCCGTCTCGGTGAGCCGCTCGAAGTCGCCCGCGGCGACGGCCTCGTCGTCGACGAGCGCGCTCCCCGCGCCGACCGCGACGGCGCCCGCCTCGACGAAGTCGGCGACGTTGTCGAGGTCGACGCCGCCGGTCGGCATGAGCGGGATCTGCGGGAGGGGGCCGGCGATGCTCTTGAGGTGGCCCGGGCCGGCGGAGGAAGCGGGAAAGATCTTCACGAAGTCGGCGCCGCGCTCGTAGGCGTCGAGGGCCTCGGTCGGCGTGAACGCGCCCGGCGCGACGGGGACGCCGTAGCGGTTGCACGTGTCGACCACGCTCTGTTCGAACGTCGGGCTGACGACGAACTGCGCGCCCGCGTCGATCGCCCGGTTCGCCGTCCCGCCGTCGAGGACGGTGCCCGCCCCCACGACGGCCTCGCCGTCCTCGAACGCGTCCGCGACGTCGGCGAGCATCGACGTCGCACCCGGCGACTCGACCGTGATCTCGACGGCGGTGACGCCCCCCTCCCGGAGCGCCCGCGCGGTGTCGACGACCGTCTCCGCGTCGGCCCCGCGCACGACCGCCACGACCCCGCTGTCGACGATCCGTTGCACGACCGCGTGCCTGTCGAGGGTGACCATACGCGATCGTGTGCGCTCTCGGTCTTAACTCCGGCGAGGGTAAATCGGCGCGCGTCACCGCGAGGGCGAATCGGCGCGCGTCACCGCGAGGGCGAATCGGCGCGCGTCACCGCGAGGGTAAATCGGCGCGCCGGCAGGATGGTCTCCCCGCCGAGGGCGTGCCTCGTGGTACCGTACGACAGCCGTATATGCGGCCGGGCCCTTACGTCAGGTTAGTGCGCGGCCGCCGCGGCCAGCGCGACGCCCCTCATGCACGCAAACATCGACTACGAACGACTGTACCGCGACGCCATCCCCTCGGTCGTCTCGGTGTACGTCTCCCGCGGCACGCCCGGCGTGGGCGCGGGGTCGGGGTTCGTCTACGACGAGGCCCACGCGGTCACGAACGCCCACGTCGTCGGCGGCGACGGCGAGGCGGAACTCCGCTTCAGCGACGGCCAGTGGCGCCGGGGCGAGGTGGTCGGCGTGGACGCCTACACCGACCTCGCGGCGATCCACGTGCCCGACCTCCCGGACGCCGCCCGCCCTTTGCCGGTCGCCGCCGAGAACCCCGTCCCCGGCCGCCCGGTCGCGGCGCTCGGCAACCCGCTCGGCCTCGACGGCTCGATCACCGCGGGGATCGTCAGCGGGTCGAACCGCTCGATGCACACCTCGAACGGCTTCGCCATCCCCGACGTCGTCCAGACCGACGCCCCGATCAACCCCGGCAACTCCGGCGGCCCGCTCGTCGGCCTCACGCCCGACGGGGAGGGCTACGAGGTCGTCGGCGTCAACCGCGCCAAGAGCGGCGACAACATCGGCTTCGCCGTCTCGCCGGCAATCGTCACCCGGGTCGTCCCGTCGCTCATCGCCACGGGGCGCTACCGGCACGCCTACCTCCGGGCGCGGACCCTCGACGTCACCCCGACCGTCGCCGAGGCGAACGGCCTCGCCGAACCGCGCGGGATCCTCGTCGTCGACGTCGTCGACGGCCCCGCGGCCGGCGACGCGCTCCGGGGCTGCACCGGGACGAGGACCGTCCGCGGCCGTGAGGTACCCGTCGGCGGCGACGTGATCCTCGGCATCAACGGGCAGGCCCTCCACACCCACGAACAGCTCATGGGTTATCTCATCACCGAGACGCGACCGGGCGAACCCGCCGACGTCGACGTCGTCCGCGACGGCGAGGTCCGGACGCTCTCGGTCACGCTCCGGGAGCGCCCCGCAGTCGAGACCCGCCGCCGCGGTCGCCGCGGCCGATACGGGCGCGATCCGCGGGCGCCGAGGGCCAGGCCGGACGGCCGGGGTCACGGCGGCGGTCGACGTAGTGACGGTGGCCGGGGTGGGCGCAGTGGCGGTGGTCGGGATCGGCGCAGTGGCGGTGACTCCGACGGTCGCGGGACGAACGTCCCGATTCGGTAGGGCAGCCCCGTCAGTGAGGGTCGGAGCGAGGAGTCAGTCGGTGCGGGGGATCGAGACGGCGCCGGCGACCGCGCAGACGACGGCGACGGCCGTGAGGACGGCGAGCGAGCCGACCACGCCGAGGGCGCCGGCCGCGGCCGGATCGTAGGTCAGCCCCCGGACCCCGCGCGCGAAGTAGGACAGCGGCGACAGCGAGACGATCGGGCGGAACCACGCCGGCAGCAGGTCGGGGGTGACGAACGTCTCCGAGAGAAAGAGGAGGGGAAGGGCGAGCGCGTTGCTCGCGGCCACCACGCCGTCCTGGGAGTCCGCGACGCGGCCGAGCACCGCCCCGACGCCGCAGAACAGCGCGACGCCGATCGCCACGAACGGGACGAGCAGCAGCGTCGCGGGGCGGAGCGGGACCGTCGCCGGCGTCACCAGCACCGTGAGCGCGAGCAACAGGAGGGCCGCCAGCCCGATGACGACCACGTTCACCAGCGTCTGGGCGAGCAGCCACTCCCAGCGCCGCAGGGGCGTGGTCGCCAGCTTCTCGAAGCGGTGCCCTTCGCGGTGGCGGGCGACCTCCGAGCCGACCCGCGACAGCGGCGTGAACAGCACGACGACGGCGAGGTAGCCCGGGAGGTAGTAGCCGGGCGGCTCGGCGAACAGCCCGCCGCCGGTCGGGCGCGTCTGGACCAGCGCCCCGAAGATGACGACGATGATGACGGGGAAGAAGAAGGTGAAGAAGACGGCCGTTCGCCGGCGCAGGAACGCTCGCCAGGCCGCCCCGAACTCGCTGGCGATCCGGCGATAGCGGGTCACGGGCGGTCACCTCCGAGCCGACGGCGCCGGGTCACCGCCGCTCACCTCCGCCGTCGGCACCGTCGGCGCCGCCCGCGGCGACCGAGCCCGGCGCCCCCTCGCCCGGCGACCGGGCCCCCTCGCCACGGACGCGGCCGGACTCGCCCGCGAACGACTCGCCCGTGAGTTCGAGGTAGACGTCCTCCAGCCCCGGCTGGCGCCAGGCGAGGGAGTCGTAGCCGACGTCGCGGGCCACGAGGAAGTCGACGACGTCGCCGATCGCCTCGGCCTCGATCCCCCCGAAGACCAGCCCCCGCAGCGTGGCCTCGGCGTCGAACCCGGCGGTCTCGGCCGCGTCGGCCACCGCGGCGGCGGTTCGCTCCGCGTCGTCGACCGACACCACGACGCGGCTCGCGCCCCCGTGGGCCGCGATCAGCGACGCCGGGTCGTCGAGGGCGACGATCCGCCCGTCGGCGAGCAGCGCCACCCGGTCGGCCAGGCGCTCGACCTCCGCCATCGAGTGGCTGGTCAGGAACACCGTCGTCCCGCCGGCCGCGAGGTCGTCGATCAGGTCCCACAGCCGCCGGCGCCCCGCGGGGTCGATGCCGGTCGTCGGCTCGTCCAGAAAGAGGACGTCCGGGTCGTTCACCAGCGCGATGCCGACGCAGGCCCGGCGCTGCTGGCCCCCCGAGAGCTTCTCGTACCAGGTGTCCGCGGCGTCCGCGAGGCCGACGTCCGAGAGGACCGCGTCCGGGTCGCGGGCGGCGTCGTACAGGCCGCCGTAGTGGCGGAGCAACTCCCGTGGCGTGAGCCGGCTGGCCGGCGCGAACGACTGGGGGAGCAGCCCGATCCGGTCGCGGTCGACCGCGGCGGGCGAGTCGCCGAGCACCGACACGCGTCCCTCGATCGCGGTCGTGCCGGTGAGCGCGCGCACCAGCGTCGTCTTCCCCGCGCCGTTCGGCCCGATGAGGCCGAACACCTCGCCGCCCGCCACCGACAGCGAGACGCCGTCGAGGGCGGTCACGTCGCCGTACCGCTTGCGAACGCCGTCGGCGACGAGCACCTCGTCCATGGAGGGCGATCCGCCCGACGGCGGGTAAGGATTCGGGTTCGCGCGTAGATTCCCACCTCCCCGCCGCCGGCCTTTTGCACGCGCGTTCCGTGGTACTGGTATGCACACTTCGAGACGGAGACTCCTCCGGGCGGTCGGAACCGCAGGACTGTTCGGCGCCGCCGGCTGCGTGGGGAGCTTCGGCGGGGGCCGCGGCGGCGGGACGGGGGCGGGCGGCGCCGGGGCCGGCGACGGCTCGTCGGCCGGTGACGGGGGGCCGACCGATGGGACGACCGCGGACGGGGCGACCGAGACCGCCGCGCCCGGCGGCGTCGGCACCGAGGTGATCGCCGAGGGGTTCACCTCGCCCGTCGCGTTCGAGGCCGCGCCGGGGACCGACCGGCGGTTCGTCGTCGACCAGCCCGGCGTGATCTACGAACTGACCGACGGCGGCTCCGAGCCGTACTTCGACCTGCGGGACCGGATCGTCGACGTGAGCGGCCGCAGCGAGCAGGGACTGCTCGGGCTGGCGTTCCACCCGAACTTCGCGGAGAACGGCCGGCTGTTCGTCCGCTACAGCGCACCCAACCGCCCGGGAACGCCGGACGGCTACTCCCACACCTTCGTCCTGGCCGAGTACCGGGTCGACCCCGGGGCCGACCGGGTCTCGCCGGGCCGGGACGCGGAGATCGCCCACCTGGAGATCCCCGAACCCCAGTCGAACCACAACGCGGGCGCGGTCGTCTTCGGCCCCGACGGCCTGCTGTACGTCCCGACCGGCGACGGTGGCAACGCGAACGACGTCGGCGCGGGGCACGTCGACGACTGGTACGACGCCGTCGACGGCGGCAACGGGCAGGACGTGACCGAGAACCTCCTCGGGAGCGTCCTCCGGATCGACGTCGACGGGGAGGGCGGGGATCGCCCCTACGCGATCCCCGACGACAACCCCCTCGTGGGGCGGGAGGGTCTGGGCGAGCACTTCGCGTGGGGGTTCCGGAACCCCTGGCGGCTCTCCTTCGAGCCCCTTTCCGACGGCCCCGCGCTGATCGCCGGCGACGTCGGCCAGGGCGCCCGGGAGGAACTCGACGTGGTCCGGCGGGGCGGCAACTACGGGTGGAACGTCCGGGAGGGCGCCCCGTGTTTCCGGGCCGACGACTGCCCCTCGGAGACCCCCGACGGCGACCCGCTGATCGACCCCGTGTACGACTACCCCCACAGCGCCGACAGCGGGCCCGCCGGGATCGCGATCATCGCGGGCCACGTGGTGCCGGAGGGGGGCGTCCCCGCGCTCGCGGGCCGGTACGTCTTCGCCGACTGGCGCGCCGGGGGGCGCCTGTTCGTCGCCGACCCGACGGGCGACGACTGGGCCGCCGAGGTGGTGCAGGTCGCCGGCGGGGCCGACCGCCTGCCGATGATCAACGCGTTCGGCCGCCACGGGAGCGACGTGTACGTCTGCGTGACGGGGAGCGGGTCGACGGGGACGGTCCAGCGCCTCGTCGCCGCCGAGTGATCGCCACCGCCGGCGAGTGATCGCCCGCCCTGCTCGGCGCGAGGCCGTGAGCTGTCGCCGTCCGTCCCGTCAGCCGTCCCAGTCCGGGAGATCGATCTCGACGGTGCGGCCGGTCTCGGCGGCGTCGAGCGCGGCCTCCGTGAGCGCCGTCACCGCCAGCGCGTCGGTCGCCGGGCTCTCCAGGGCGGCCTCGCCCCGGATCGCGTCGAGCCAGTTCGCCAGTTTCCGCCGCGTGAGAACCTCCAAGTCCGGCGCGTCGGGGCGCGCGGTGTAGGTCGTCCCTGCCTCGGTGACCTCAATGCGCTCGCCGTCGAAGGCGAGTGCGCCCTCGGTCCCCCAGACGCCGAGGCGCTCGCCGGGTTCGGGGATGCTCTGGCCCTCGCCGCTGACGCCGACGCTCGCGGTGAGGCGGTCGCCGTCGCGGTCGAGGGCGACCGACAGCGCCGCGTTCACGTCGACGTCGTGGCCCCGGTCGTCGAGGACGGCGGCGACCCGCCGGGGCGTCGAGCGCGTGCACCACAGCAGCGCGTCGAGCAGGTGCGAGCCCGAGTCGTACAGCAGGCCGCCGCCGGCGTGGTCGGGGTCGCCGCGCCAGGCGTCGGTGGTCCACCGGATCCACTCCTGTTCGAGATGGCAGACGGCCATGTGGGGCGTCCCGATCCGGCCCGCGTCGAGCAGACGGCGAAGCTCCCGGAAGCGCGGGTCGAAGTGCCGCTGGTAGCCCACGGCGAGGACGAGGTCCCGCGACGCGGCGCGCTCGATCAGGTCGCGGGCCTCGTCGACCGACGGCACCAGCGGCTTCTCGACGTGGACGTGCAGGCCGCGGTCGAGGCAGGTCCGGGCCTGTGCGTAGTGGCGGGCGTGCGGGCTGGCGACGAGCACCGCGTCGAGGGCCTCGTTCGCCAGGAGGTCGTCGAGCGAGTCGTAGGCGCGGCCGCCGACCTCGTCTCGGAAGCGGTCCCGCGCGTCCGGGGACGGGTCCGCGCCGGCCACGAGGTCGGCGCCGTCGAGCCCGTCCAGCAGTCGGCACTCGAATCGACCGTGGCTGCCGAGTCCGACGGCGGCGACGCTGAGCATACCGTGGTCGGGCGGTCACCGAGCAAAAGTCCTCCGGCGGCCTCGGCGGTGCGGCAGTCCGGACACGTCGGCGCGTCGCCGTCGGGACCCCGGACGCTCACCGGGCGAGCGGCCGCCAGTACAGCAGGCCGACCGTGAGCAGGAAGACGGCGGTCGAGAGGTCGTAGGAGAGCGCGGTCGTCGCCGCCGCGAGCGCGGTCCCGCTGCCGAACGCGCCGGTGACGAGCGACGCCAGAATCGGCCAGGAACAGGAGACGCAGGAGAACAGGCCGAGGAGGCCCGACACCGCCGTGCCGGCGGCGTCGAGGACCGTCGCGTACACGAGGTAGGCGAGCGCGAGGTAGCCGACCACCTTCGCCGGCATGAGCGTCACGTTGACCAGCGCGCCGCTGTAGAGCAGCGCGGGCCCCCACCCCGGGGGGAGCCACGCGATCCGCAGGCCCACCCCGCCGCCCGCCGGCGCGGGGCCGACCAGGCCGCCCGCGACAGCGAGCAGCGCGAGGTAGCCCGCGGCGACCGCCAGCCCCCGGTGCCGGGTCGCGGCCGAGGCGACCGGGAGGTCCGTCCGCCAGAGCACGAGCGCGCCGACGGTCACCCAGAGGATGCCGTAGAGGGTAAAGCGCGGGTCGAGCAGTCGCGCGTCCGTCAGCGCGAAGTACGCGAGCGCGAGCACCACGCCGGTGTTGAACACGAGCGCACCGACGAGGAGGCTCTCGCGGGCGGGCGCAAGCCGGGTGAGTGAGACGTGGCGCACGGGCGCCGGTTCGACCTGGACGGACAAAGCCGCGTCGGATCCGACGGCGGCTTCCGCCCCTGGAGTGGAGACGGCGGGCCGGCGACGCAACCGGAGAGGGGGACGGCGACGGCGTGACGTGCCGGGTTCCGGAGGCCGCGAGGGCGGAGTCCGACGAAACGCGGTCGAACTGGCCGTTTGTCTGACGCGTCGTACCTGTTGTCTCACATACGCTTATACGCGTCAGTCACTAGTGTGAACGTATGTCAGACGACGAGCGGCGAGGGCAGCGCCACGGGGACGGCCGCCGTCCGGGGGGATCGCTGTCGGTGAGCGAGCAGTTCGAACTGCTGTCGAGCGACCGCCGTCGCGCCGCGTTGCGCTACCTCCGAGCGCGACGGGGCGAGACCGTCCCGGTCTGGGAACTGGCCGATCACCTCGCGACGGAGAGCGCGAAGACCGACCGGAGGGACGTACTCATCTCCCTCAACCACCTCCACCTGCCGAAGCTGGTCCGGACGGGCGTCGTCACGCGCGAGGGCGACGGGAACCTCGTCCGGTACGAGGGGCACCCCGGGCTGGAGGAACTCCTCGAATTCGTCGCCGACCACCGCTGAGCGCCGGACGCCAGCGCCCGAGGTCCCGGTTCCCGCTCAGATCGCCAGCGAGTCGACCACGACTGCGAGCAGCAGGGCGCCGAGGTAGGCGTTCGAGGCGTGGAACGCCCGGAACGCCGCCCCCTCGTCCCGCTCGTAGTGGAGGCGGACGACCGCCCACAGGAAGACCGCGCCGAGGGCGACCGCGGTCACCACGTACAGCGCCCCGAGGCGGTCGAAGGTGGCAAGCGCGCCCGCGGCCACGAGCGTCGCCCCGAGGTACCAGAGGATGTGCTTTCGAGTCACGGTCTCGCCGCGGACGACCGGCAGCATCGGGAAGCCGCCGCGCTCGTAGTCGTCCCGGTAGGCGAGCGCGAGGTTGTAGAAGTGCGCGGGCGTCCACAGGAAGATGACCGCGGCGAGGACCAGCCCGCCGAGGCCGACCTCGCCCGTCGCCGCGACCCACCCGATGAGCGCCGGGAGCGCGCCGGCGGCGCCGCCGATGACGGTGTTCTGGACCGTGTTGGGCTTGAGGACGAGGGTGTACACCACGCTGTAGAAGGCGATGGCGACGAGCCCCAGGACCGCAGCGAGCCAGTTGACCGAGGCGAACAGCGCGACCGAGCCGAGCGTCAGGAGCGCGGCGAACGCCAGCGCGTTGCGCACGGGGACGAGATCCGTGGCGAGCGGGCGGTCGCTGGTGCGCTGCATCCGGCGGTCGATGTCGCGTTCGAGCACGTGGTTCAGCGTGCCCGAGGCGCCGATGGCGAGCACGCCGCCGCCGAGCGTGGCGAGGATCGTCCCGACCCCGAGGCCGGTGCCGCCGGCGAGGGTCATGGCCGCCGCCGCGACGAGGCAGAGGAGCCACATCAGCCGGGGCTTCATCAGCCGGAAGTACGCGAACGCGGTCGCCTTCGCGCGGTCGATCGGGTCGTCGGGAAGCGACGGTCGCTCGCCAGCGTCGGCCGGCGGGGGAGCGAGGTCGGGCCGCCCGGTCGGGCGCTCGTCGGGGTCGCCCGTCTCCGCTTCGAGCGTCCAGCCGAGCGCCGCGACGAGCCCCCCGAACAGCGTCATGCCAAGCCCGAGGTGGGCGAGCGACAGCGCCCCGGCGGTCACGCCGTCGGTGGCGACGAGCGCGCCCAGGCCGGCCTGGACGGGGTAGAGCAGGGCCGCCGCGGTCACCGCGGCCCGGACGCGCCGGGAGCGCCGTTCGCGCCAGGCTACGACGGCGCTCGCGACGACGAGGACGCCGACGAGCGCCGCGGCGATCCGGTGTCCGAGCGCCAGCCACCCGAGCGTCGTGCCCGGGACGGTCCAGCCGTCGCCGCAGGCGGGCCAGGCCGCACACTGCGTCGCCGCGTCTGTGAGCGCGGTCGTCCCGCCGACGAGCAACAGCAGGTACACGGCGATGGCCGAGGCCGCGACGAGTCCCGGAAACCGCCTGCCGTCGGAAGTCACAGCTACCCCCTTGGCAGGCCCCGTATTTAGGCCCCCCGGATGGAACCAGTCGGCGGGAATCGGCGCGGGGTCGCCACCCGGACCACGGGCGGCCCGTTCGGGCCGTTGTCGTCCCCCGATCCCGCCCGGGAGTGGTTCGGTTCTCGAACGCCGCCGTCGGGCGGTTTCGCGCGACGGCGGGCGCTTTCAGCAGGTATTTAGGCACCGATTCCTAAGCCCCGCTCAACGATGAGAACGACTCGCTCCGTGCTCGTTTCCCTGTTCTCGCTGGTGGCGGTCGGACTCGCCGCTCAGCCGGCGGCGGCACAGCCCTCGGCCACCGCCGAGCTGATCAACGGGCTCAACGCCGACCTCCTCTATCTCGCCGTTCCCATCACGGTGCTCGTCGAAGCCATCCTGATCTACACCGTGCTCAAGTACCGGAACGCCGAGGAGGCGAGTCCGACCCGCGAGAACCGCCGCCTGGAGATCACCTGGACCATCGCCACGGCGGTCGTCCTGCTGTTCGTCGGCGTCGCCTCCTACGGCGTCCTGGCGAACCCGAACGTCACCTACACGGGCGATCAGCCGATCGCCCCCGAGGACGACGACGTCGTCGTGCTCGCCGAGGCCTACCAGTGGGGCTGGGACATGCAGTACCCCCAGCACGGGAACTTCTCGAACGGGAACACCGTCGTCGTCCCCGCCGACCAGGACGTCTACATCCAGGTGACCTCGCGGGACGTGATACACGCATTCCACGCCCCCGAACTGGGGCTGAAACAGGACGCCATGCCCGGGAACGTGAACGTCATCAAGACCGAGGACCTGGAGGAGGGCACCTACCAGGGCTACTGCGCGGAGTTCTGCGGCGTCGCCCACTCACAGATGTACTTCACCGTGGAAGTCGTCCCCCAGGACGAGTACGAGCAGTTCGTCGAGGAGAACACGCAGGAGAGCTCCTCCGGCGGATCGGGCTCCGGTAACTCGACGGCGACTGCGACCGCCTCCAACTAACCGACCGGCGCTCACCCCCCGCGTCGCCGGCCCACCGCTTCTCTCAACGCCCGACCACGGCCGATCAGAAACCTCCGTGGACGCTGCCCCGCGGTACCGCGCGCCGGCGACGCGCACGTCCACCGCGCGCCGCGAGCGACTCGCTCGGTGGTCGTGTCGAGGCGGGCCGACCCGCTCGGCTATCCCCGCTCGTCGAGGATGCGATCGATGATCCGGCCGGTCGAGAGGAGTTCACCGTCGTAGGCGGGCTCCCGGGCCGATGCGCGCCGGACTTCGCAGTCCAGCCCCCGCTCGTCGAGGGCGTCGCGGAGCTTCTCGGCGTCGTGGTGCTGGTCGAAGCCGAGCGCGATCACGTCGGGCCGGAGGTCCCGGATCGGCACGAAGATGTCCTCCGGGTGGCCGAGGTGGGCCGCGTCGACGACCGCGAGCGCGTCGACCATGTCCCGCCGCTGCCGGTCGGGGAGCACCGGCGGCGCCTTGTGTGTCACGTTGTCGCGGCGGGCCACGATGACGTGGAGTTCGTCCCCCATCGCCGCGGCGTCGCGGAGGTAGTGGAGGTGGCCGGGGTGGAGGACGTCGAAGGTTCCCTGGGCCACGACGCGGCGCGGCGACCCGTCGCCGGCGTGGTCACCGACATGGTCCTCGCCGACTGCGTCGTCACCGACCGGGCCCTCGCCGACTGCGTCGTCGCCGGTCATTCCCACCCCTCTCCCGGGTCGGCGTCCCATTCGTCGCGGGCCGCGCGATCCGAACCGCCGAGTTCGCGGTCGATGTCGGCCTGGTCGAAGTCGAAGAACTCCTCGGGGTCCCGGAGGTCGACGTCGAGGACGTCCAGCGAGCGGGGGTCGCCGTTCCGGTCGAACGCGCGCCAGTCGCCGCGCCGGTAGGGCGCCCCGAGGATGATGTGGACCTCGCCGGAGCCGAAGGTGGCGAGGTCGGCGTCGCTCGGGCGCAGGACGCCGTTCGGGTGGGAGTGGATCGACCCCACCGCCCGCATGTCGTTGGGGATCATGTTCGACTTCACGGTGGCGCTCACGGGGTTGGACTCCGTCCCGGGGATCACCAGGACGTCGGTGACGACGGTGCCGTCCCGGTCCAGACCGAGGCGGCGGGCGTCCTCGCCGCGGAGCAGGCCCATGTACTCGTTCGGGTGGGTGTCCTCCGCCGCCTCCAGCACGAAGTCGAGCGTCTCGGCCGCGATCCCGACGACCTCGACCGACCGGAACAGCCGCATACGTTGACCCTGGGAGTGTCCCCTTCTAAGGGTGTCGGATACGACCTTTTCCTGCGGTCGCTCGCTCCCTGTCGCCGGGCGGCGTCGCCGCCCGGCTGCACGAGGTTCCGAAGGGGCCGCGCTGGGAAAAGCTGGACCAGACGCCATCGTCACTGCTCGACCGCGTTTTCTCGGCCCGGAACAGGTAGAAACAGCTGACGGGTGGCGTTTGCGTATCGACCGCCACGGCTCCTGCCAGATTCACACACGGTTCGGAACACCGTGCGAGATACGGGGCGCGTATTCGGCCAGCATCGGTCGAGAGCCACGTCCTGTCGCAACGCTGCGACTCCGTCTCGAGGGTCTCGGCCAGTCACTTTACCGGGGGTTCCGGCCGTCGACTCCCCCGAATCGCGCGAACAGTCGAGCGGTGAAACGCGGCTTTCGCGAGCGCGGCGTGACCAGCTGCGAGGAGGACGTTCGTCGGCCACCAGAACCCGAGTGGTGCGACGCAGAGATTGAACAGACCGCCGGCGAGAAGTCCAGCCCTCGCGGCTCTCCCTCTCGTGAGAATGGCAAGTCCCATCCCGACTTCCGCCAGGGCCAGTACCGGGAGGAGGATGCCGAGGTTCGGGAGGATCAGACCGGTCCAGAGATCGCGGTACCAGTCGAACAGAATGAACTGCGTTATCTCGGCGTAAACACCCGGATTCGTCGCCCAGAGGTAGATGTGAACCGCGGCCCCGCCGATGTAGGTGAGTCCGAACAGAGCGCGACCGAGTTCGCCGAGGAGTCTCATATACGAGCGCATCACAGTTGTCAATTCCGGGGCCGATTAGTTAATCGAACGCCATTTTCCCCGGACGGTGGGGATCACTGGTCGAGTATTTATTTCTCACTAACAAATTGCGACTGGAGGGAGCCTTCATGCCGTAGATTCGCCAACGAATCCGAGATCACCCAGTGGCCACGTTCTTCGTCGGGGTGTGTGCCTTCACGTGGGCCATCTGGTTCCCGCTACTGATCGCCTACGAACGCGGACAGGTGGCCCTGACACCGACGATCACAGCCGTCTTCGTGCTCGGGAGTTTCGGCCCACTCCTCTCCGCGCGGTCGTCACGTACCTTACCGGCGGAATTCTGAAGCGGTGGTTCTCGCAGGTGCTGCAGTGGCGAGTCGCCCGCGCCCGTGGCTCGCGGCGCTCGGATTGCCGGTCGTCCTCTACGGGCTCATGGCTGCGGTACACCTCGCGCTCGGAGGGACGCTCGACTGGGGCGAGGTGAACCCGCTGGCGAGCATCCCGGCTGCCTACCTTACTATCTTCCTGTGGGACGGCCGCAACGAGGAACTGGCTGGCGCGGCTTCGCGCTCCCGTCTCTCCAGGAACGGTACAGCGCGCTGGCGTCAAGCTTGATCATCGGCGTTGTCTGGACGGTCTGGCACGCTCCGAGCGGCATCGTCGAACTCGGGATAACGGCGTGGGCCCTGGACCTGCCCATTACGCCGTCATCGTGATTGGTATCTCTATCGTCGCAACGCTACTGTACAACAACACCGGCGGCAGCGTTCTGATCACGATGGTGTTCCACGCCGGCGTGAACGCTGTACAGGGGCTCTATCCCGTCGCAGGGACGTTTGCTCCCACTGGCGAGATTGCCCGCTTTGTGGCGTGGACTGTTCTCGTCGGCGGTCTCCTTGTTTGGTTCGGCTGGGAGGGTCTCGCCAGCGGGGAGGTTCCGGATGCAACCCACGCCGGTGCACATCCCTCACGCCCGGATGACGAGTCCACGGCTGGGCGACTACAGGCATAAGGCTGCGCACTCCCCGGTCTCACCATCGTCGAGAATCCGCACAAAGCACACTCAACACCTGTGGTGTGCTCGTTCCGCGTCTGTGTCTAGTCGACCGGTGCTGAAGGGACCCTCTACATTCAGCAGCCGACTTCTGAGGGAACTCGGGGAGAACATCAGCACCCGCGGTGAGTCGCTCACGGGAACCCAACCACGACCGGTGTCTCTTTCCGGCCTAGGGTTTGACCTCGTTACTCACCGGACTCGTGGGGAAAGAACGGACCGATGAAAATACTCGTTTCGGCCAGCGTGATGATGCGGGCTACGTAGCTGATGATGACGAGGATAGGGAGTACCACAATCGTGAAGGTACCGCTCTCGAACCAGAGGAGATTACTGACGGCGAACGTCGTGCCGGGGAGTACGTCCGGTCCGATGATTCCCACCGAATAGTGCGCGACGAGAAACCCAGGGAGGCCGGTGTAGAGCATGGCACGGCTAAACTGGATGAACTGCATCTGAAGGTACCGAGTCCGGAAGTACTCGCGTGCGACATCGAACTGCTTCATCGTGGTGAGTAACTCGTCGAGAGCCTCTAATTGGGCATCCGAGAGTTCCTGTTTGTACGTCTCACAGAGTTGATAAATCCGATGCACGTGCCGGGTGGTATCGAAGTGGATCGCCACACCGAAGAGTTCGACGTGCCTGAATTGCTGGGCCTCCAGCCCGTCACTTACCATGCCGATCTCGTAACGGAGATCCTCGACGAACTGCGTGAGCTGTGTTTGAAGTTCCCCGTCGTCGCCGTCACGCGTGGCATCGTCAAGTTGCAGGAGGTGTTCTATAGCCCCGTCGGTAATCGTCTGCAAGAATCCAGCGGGGTTGGTCGGACTGCTGATCACGTCTGCGCTCTCCTCGACGTCCCTCCGGTGAGAAAGCACGTCCTCAAGCCGTTGCCGCTGCTGGCCGATCGATCCGAACTCCGGGCTCAATACGAGCTGGTTGATCCCCAGTACGATCGTAATCGCCGTGATGACTCCCGGCTGGAGTTCGATGTAGGCGCCGGAGATCGGCGTCCCATCGAGGAGGTACCGCTGGATAGACGCCGGACCGAACACACCCACGACTACAGTGATCACGAAGACACAGAAAGCGAGACCGGCGATCAGGTGCCGTCGGGAGACGTCGATGAGCAGCCAGCGTTCGATCTCTAGAAGCCGACTGGAAAGTGTCCGTTCGTCCCACCTTTGAGCTATGGCATCGCTCACCCGTGCCAAATCCGATTCAGACGGCCGTTCCCGATCCGTGTCGGCCATAATATAGCCTGAACAGCCGATAGTGGGCTTGCATATTCGTAAGTCGGCTATGCTGGTCCGTTTCGACGGCGGGACTTTTTTCGCCACACCGTGCGAATAGATCACATGGGCGGCAGGTCATACGATTACGTCGTCGTCGGGGCGGGTTCGGCCGGCTGCGTGCTGGCGAACCGGCTATCTGACCACTCGGACGCGACCGTTCTCCTGCTCGAAGCCGGTCGGCCCGACGACGATCGCCGAATTTCCATCCCCGCTGCGTACTCCGAACTCTTCGAGACTGAACGAGATTGGGAGTACTACACCGAACCCCAACCGGAGCTGAACGACCGCCGGATCTACTGGCCACGGGGCAAGACCCTCGGCGGGAGTAGTTCGATCAACGCGATGATCTACGTTCGCGGCCACCCCTCCGATTACGACCGTTGGGCCTCGCTCGGCAACGAGGGGTGGGGGTGGGATGACGTGTTCCCCTACTTCAAACGGCTCGAGGATTCCGTGGGGAGTGAATCCGAGTATCGGGGGACAGGTGGCCCCCTTCACGTCACGGACCTCCGATCACCGAACGAAATGTCTCGACGTTTCGTCGACGCTGGTGCGTCCGTTGGACTCCCACGCACCGAGGATTTCAACGGGGCCGATCAGGAAGGTGTCGGGCTGCTCCAAGTGACGCAGAAAGACGGGAAGCGACACAGCGCCGCTGCCGCGTACCTGCACCCAGTGCTCGATAGGCCGAACCTGGACGTTGAGACGGGTGCGCAGGTGACGAGGGTTCGCTTCGAGGGGACACGCGCCGTCGGAGTGGATTACGTCCAAGACGGCGAGACGGTCCAGGTCGATGCGTCGACTGAAATCGTCCTCTGCTCGGGGGCAGTCAATTCACCACAGCTGCTAATGCTCTCTGGGGTAGGGCCGGCTGACCACCTCGAAGATCACGATATCCCGGTAACCGTGGACCGTCAAGGCGTTGGCAGAAATCTGCACGATCACCCCCTATTCGCCGTGAACTACGAGGCGGCCCAGCCCGTTAGTCTGGCCACTGCCGAGAGACCATGGAACCTCGTGCGGTACCTCGCGACGTATCTGCTCTTCAAGAAGGGGCCACTGACGACGAGCGGCCCGGAGGCGGCCGCGATCGTTCGAAGCGAGTCGAGCCTGGAGGCCCCCGATTTACTGATCGCATTCGCCCCTGCGTTTCTCGACGAAGCGAGTCTCGATCCACCCGATGGCCACGGGTTCGCCATTGCCATCGGGTTGTTTCGTCCCGAAAGTCGGGGACGAATAACCCTCAACTCCGCAAATCCGTTTGCCGATCCCGTTATCGATCCAAACTACTTGAGCGAGGACGACGATCTGTCGAGGCTGACCGAAGGACTGCGTCGAGCCCGCGAGATCGTTCAAGCGCCCCCGTTCGAAGACTACCGAGGTGACGAACTTACTCCGTGGTCGACTGACCCGACAGACGACGAGATTGCCGCATACATCAGGGACACTGCAGGCACGTTCTACCATCCGGTCGGAACGTGCAAGATGGGTGACGACGATATGGCGGTCGTCGACGACGAACTCAACGTTCGTGGCACCGAGGGGCTTCGCGTGGTGGACGCCTCGGTCATGCCCGAAGTCATCGCTGGTGGGCCAAATGCAGCTACGATCATGATTGCGGAAAAGGCCGCAGACTTCATTCACTCAGACCGGTAGCAAACGGCTCAGGATCATCGGCTGTAGCCCTTATTGTCCAACCAGCCGAGCGTATATGCTGTTTACATTCTCTGGGCGTTGTTTAGACGCCTGAATTCAGCAGCCGGTTTCTAACAGAACTCCGAGAGAAAATCAGCACCCACGGTGAGTAGCTCGTCTGAATCTAGCAAAGTGGGTGGGATTACACTCTGTAGTCGAGTGTAAAACGGGGCGTCGATTGGTTTCAGTGAAGAGTAGCCTGAAACAGTTGATTAGTGGACTGCGAACCTAACACTGAGAGTTTAATCAGCTACAGAATATGTTTCCTGAGGCGTGCTGAATACAGCGCGCATATCGGTCACTACCTGCTGGCGAGATGTTCTGAGGGTAGCAACGATCATGGTAACAGATAACATGACTTAGACTAATTGTACGGTTGGTGCCTCGGGCGATGAAAGGGCGCGAACATGACCGGTGGGAGAGGCACTGGAGACGTATATGTGTCCCACACGTGAGAATCAACCGAAAAACGATATTGGAATCGTCCACGTAGACGAGATCGACTGGATCGAGCGGGATAGTGGCGGCCGTATCGTCCACCGACGGAAAGGGCTCGGACAGGCAGCAGGCGGCGAGAAACTCGGCTGTACGCTCTATGAAGTGCCGAGTGGAAAGCGACCACAACCGTACCACTATCACTATGGAAACGAGGAGGCCATGTATGTCCTTTCAGGGAGCGGCTCCTTGCGAACACCAGACGGTGAACAGCCAATAGAAGCCGGAATGTACGTATCTCTCCCGACCGGTGAGGACAATGCCCGACAGGTGATAAATTCGTCCGACGAGCCCCTCCGATATCTGTGCATCTCTACCACAACTACGCCCGAGATCGCCTACCTCCCTGATTCAAACAAGTACTTCCTCTCTGCCGGTGCTGACCCGCTCTCGAATCCGGACGACGTGACACTCCTCAAGTTCCTCTCCGTGGAGGAAGGGGTCGTCGAAGGCCCGAACGCTGGCCAATGGCATGGGGAAGAATAGCTTAAACGATCCCACAAATCATCCACTCTGCTATTCAGCGTCCCTTTGCTGGATATATCCTCTGTATCTTGCACACCTTTTTTACCAACTGCTAGAGAGGATTATGAGTCATGCGAGATACACAGCGCGTATGTGCCAGCCACGTTCCGATGTGATTAGTCCCTTGGACAGCCGCTATTCCATCGAAATTCCTCGAAGGCGGGTCGTGTGATATCCGTCGGGTCATTGTATTCGGCAAAGTGGAACGTTATCGTAGCGACTGCAGTCTTTTCGTTCCCACGAACACGGATTTCGCGTTGCACTTTGCGTATTCGATGCGTCTCCGTGTTGATCCACACGCGCACGGTCGCATTTTGGAAGGTTGCGCCTCCGGCGGTACCGACGTTCCCCGTGGGAAGGCTCCAGCTCCGTTGGAGCTGTTGCTCGGTGGGATGGGCGGTCACGACGGCAGTCTCGACCCCGTCAACGCGTTCGGTCCCATTCCAGTAGACACTTGTGAGGTTGAGCAGCGTGAGCTGTTGCCCGAGTGAAGTGTAGTTCAGCCAGCGATTCGACTCCGTGAGATTGTACCGCGCCCACCCCATTCTGGAACACTCGGTATCGAGGGTATACCCATCTACGTAGGCCCTCCGTGTATGCCTAAAGCCGACTCGTGTATCGCCACGGGTATTGACCGTCACGTTCGCTCGCTGTTGGTGCACGTTGACAATACCGTCGCCCGTTATCTCGACCGGTTCTGTCCGGATACTGTCACTTACACGGACGGTTCCGTCAATCGTGACACGGTAGGACGTGATATTGCGGGCAGTTGCTTGTGCTTGATTAACCGCATCCACTGCACGTTGATCACTAGAAGCCTCCGACGGTCCGCCTAGACCCTGGCAACCGGCAGTGACGACCAGAAAGACGACCAGAATCGCTCGCGGGGTCAAACGTACGAACTGCATAGTGTGTCATTACACTCTCAAATGAAAATGTGTCCGATTGCTGAACCACTGATTTGAGTCTCACCGCGTGCTGTATCCGACCTCGATTTTCAGCACCCCACTCGTCTCATGACATTTAGATAGAACAAATTTCATTAATCGAGTTATTGCACAATTCGAACAGGCTCTATCGAGACCCCCAGCTGCTGATAGGTTGTTGAGGCTGTGCTGAATACACGGCGCGAGTCGGTCGGGAGAAGGTGCTCTCACTGGAGAGCTTCAGATCGGGACTCACAGCAGGCAAACTGATCGAGAGACCGGCGACTACGGCTCGGACGATGCCCCGACACCGTCAGCAATCGCTTGAAGCTCGGCCTTCCGGAACGTGGATTCATCCGCCGCCTCCAGCGACTCTGCGATGCCAACCTGTACCCGGATTAGTCGGCGCATCCACGTTGTCGATGGCCGCCCCGCATCGTCGACATCAACTTCGAGTGCCTCACAGATTGCCTGCAGCTCCTCCTTCGTGAATGATGCATCGAACTCCCGTTCGAAGCGACCCGTCGCCACTCGAATCGCGTTCCGAACCTCATGGACGGTTGGACTCACGACTCTTTACTCTCCCGTCACCTTCCTCAAAGTTCCTACTCGGTAGTAATGAGACGTTTCCAGAAGGTGTAGAGTAGATGCGATCTCTGACTATTGCTGGACTCATCCTCTGTATCTACCGATTGGTGAAACGCAGGACCACCAACAGGTGAACCAGGGTATGGCGCCCCACCTCTCGCCAACCATTATCCGCCGTCACGGGAGTGATCGGTAAATCGAGGGGACGACACTGTGAACCAACCGTCAATCGTCGGCTCGAATAACCGTCCTACTATCGTTGTGTGTGAACTCCACACCCCCACAGGCCGGGCACTCGTCGGAGATCGGAACGAACGTCTCGCCTTCCTTCACCGCCGTCGTAAACTCACCACACGCCCGGCACATCAGCATCTCCATCAGGTGACTCTTCCCTCGGCGAGATACTGCGACCATTCCTCGGCCTCGACGCCAGCAGGGGCGCCGCGGTAGCGGACTCTCCCCGTCTGGGCGTCGTAGTCGATGAGGTCGGTGTCAGCCAACATCGGCAGGTCAGCGTGGTAGAGCCGTATGTGGGCCCTCTTGGGTGTCGATTGCGTTTCCTGCTGGTGTACAACGACGTAATCGGCGAGGGACTCCAGCGACGCTGTCTCCGTACCCGTGTGCTCAAAGTACGCCAGGACGAGCCGACGGGATTCCCTCGCGAGCGCCGAGTGCAACTGATCGAGAGTACCCGAGTCGGCAGTCGTTTCGACGGGAAGATACGACATTCGCGGGATGTAGCTCTCAACGCCGGTTAGGGCTGACCGTTTAACAGTCCATTTGTTTTTACGGGACACCGATTCGAAGGGTCAGTCCAGGTTCGCGGCCGTGGAGAGCAACGCCTCTTCGAGCACCTTCCTGTTCCCGCGTCGGATGCGATTCGAGACCGCCTGTTCCGAGATGCCGAGGTCCCCGGCGAGGTCGGCGAGCGAGGTCTGTCTGGGCGTCTCGAAGTAGCCCTTCCGGATGGCCAGGACGAGTGCCTCGCGCTGTTCCTGTGAGAGATCGAACTGGTGGCCGAACTCGGTCTTCTCTGTCAGGGTGTACGACCGCTCGATGTGGATACTGATGTCCTGTTCCGTGCAGTAGTTGTAGAACGTCGAGACGGCGTCGTGATTGAGGAAGCGGACGCGGAACACCCAGCCGCCGGTCCCCTTCGCTTCGAGAATTGCGCCGCAACTCTCGCTGATGATTCCCAGGAGGCTGAACGGATCATCGGCCCACTCCGTACGATAGAGCACCCAACCGTCGACGTGGTCGAGCGCGTCGAACGACCCGATGGCCTCACTCCGGGCTACTCGCTGTTCGAACGCCGCGTAGTCCTCTCCCTGGACCCACAGGTAGGGGATGACCGCATCGCCTGTCGGGACGAGGCGCTCGAGTTCGACGTGCATCCCCGGCGGATCTGCGAGGACCTGTCCGAGCAAGAACTCCTCGTCCGGCACCCTGAACTCGACGATGACACTCATAACGTGATACCGCTACGCCGTTCGGATAGGTAGTGATGGTGCTTGCCTCAGGTACAACAGTGATCGATGAGCTACCTGTCTCTAGCACAGCATCCGCGCGAACGCTCTGAGCGCGGTTCACCGGCGGCGAGCGGGCGGAGTTCCCGTGAGCGACCAACGGGAGCACGGGAGAGCGCCGCTCTCCCGAAGCCCGCGAGTCGCCGGAGCCCTTTGGTCGAAAACGCTCGGTCGATCATGTAACGCTTAACACCGACCCCCGTCCTAGGACGCGTATGACCGTCGAGAACGCCGGGGATTCCGGCGCCGCCGCGGGGGCCGATTCGGACCCCGAGGGGCGGACTGTCGTCTACGATCTCGCTCCGAACTGCACCGCCGCCGACGTCGAGGTCGGCGCGCTCTACCACGCTCAGGTCAACGGCGTCGTCGACTACGGCGTCTTCGTCGACGTCTCCGACGCCGTCTCGGGGCTCGTCCACGAGTCGAACCTCGACCGCTCCTACGACGTCGGCGAGCGGCTGATCGTCCGTCTGGAGGAGATCCGGGAGAACGGCGACATCGCCTTCGAGGCCGTCGACCCGTCCGACTACCGCACCGAGGTCGTCGAGCACGAACCGACGATCACGCCGATCGAGGAGCTCTCGCCGGGCGACGAGGTGACGATCGAGGGCGAGGTGGCCCAGATCAAACAGACCGGCGGGCCGACCGTGTTCCGCGTCGTCGACGAGTCGGGGATCGTCGCCGCCGCCGCCTTCGAGGAGGCAGGCGTCCGGGCGTACCCCGAGGTCGAACTCGACGACGTCGTCCGCGTGGCCGGCGCCGTCGAGCGCCACGACGGCGCGCTCCAGCTCGAGGTCGACGACGTCACTCGCCTGACGGGCGAGCGCGCCGCCGACGCCCGCGAGCGCCTCGACGCGGCCCTGGAAGCGCGTGCGGCGCCCAACGACGTCGACCCGCTCGTCGAGTGGCCGGCCTTCGACCAGCTCCGCGACGACCTGGCCGACGTCGCCCGCCTCCTCCGGCGAACCGTCCTCGAGGGGCGTCCGATCCGCGTGCGCCACCACGCCGACGGCGACGGGATGTGCGCGTCCCTGCCCGTGCAGTTCGCCCTGGAGAACTACATCCGCGAGGTCCACGGCGACGAGGACGCCCCGCGCCACCTCGTCAAGCGCCTGCCGTCGAAGGCGCCGTTCTACGAGATGGAGGACGTCACTCGCGATCTCAACTTCGCGCTGGAGGGTCGCTCCCGACACGGCCAGCAGCTCCCCCTCCTCCTGATGCTCGACAACGGGTCGACCGAGGAGGACGTCCCCGCCTACGAGAACCTGGCACACTACGACGTGCCCATCGCGGTGATCGACCACCACCACCCGGACCCCGAGGCGGTCGAGGACCTGCTCGACGCCCACGTCAACCCCTACCTCCACGGCGAGGACTACCGGATCACGACGGGGATGATGTGCGTCGAACTCGCGCGGATGATCGACCCCGACGTCACCGACGAACTCCTGCACGTCCCCGCGGTCGCCGGCCTCGCCGACCGTTCGAAGGCCGAGACGATGACGGACTTCGTCGGCCTGGCCGCCGAGGCGGGTTACGACCGGGATGACCTGCTGGACATCGGGGAGGCGCTCGACTACGCCGCCCACTGGCTGCGCTACAGCGACGGCGCGAACCTCGTCAACGACGTGCTGAACGTCGACTGCGACGACCGCGAGCGCCACGAGGAGCTGGTCGAGTTCCTCGCCACCCGGGCCGAGCGCGACGTGGCGCGCCAGCTCGAAGCCGCCGAACCGCACGTCGAGCACGAGCGCCTCGACTCCGAGGCCCACCTCTACCGGATCGACCTCGACTCCTGGGCGCACCGCTTTACCTACCCCGCGCCCGGCAAGACGACCGGGAAGCTCCACGACCGGAAGGTCGAGGAGACCGGCGAACCGGTGATCACCATCGGCTACGGGCCCGACTTCGCCGTCCTCCGCTCGGACGGCGTCCGGCTCGACATCCCCCAGATGGTCGCCGAACTCAACGACGAGGTCGATGGCGGCGGCGTCTCCGGCGGCGGCCACCTCGTCGTCGGCTCGATCAAGTTCGTGAAGGGCATGCGCGAGGAGGTAATCGACCTGCTCGTCGAGAAGATGGCCGACGCCGACCTCGACGACGAACTCTCCTCGACCGCGGCGCTCGACGACTGACGGCGGTTCGGCACCGCCGGGGGGTCGTTCTCACCCGCCGGTCGATCGTTCTCACGACCGCCACTCCTCGAAGCGCCGGCCGTCGCCGTCGGCCCACCCGATCGTCCGCCGGGCGACCGCCACCGCGCCGAGGACGGCGACCGCGGCTGCCCCGAGCAGCGGGAGCGGGGGGCCCTCGCGGCCGCCCGGCCGCGATGCGCGTCGCCAGTCGGCGTCGAACGCCCCCCGGAAGTAGTCGGCCGGCGGGCCGTCGAGCGCGACCGCGACCTCCCTGTTTTCCTCGATCGAGTGGTCGTTCCAGTTGACGCTGCCGACGACGACGGTGTCGTCGACGACGAGGCCCTTGGCGTGGACCTTCCCGAAGCGGTCGTCGCCGCGGGCGAGTCGGACGGACAGCGACAGCCCCTCCCGGTCGGCGCGGGCGTTCAGCCGGCGGGCGAGCGCGCGGTTGTCCTCGCGGACGTACCACGCGCGCGACAGCAGGATCCGCACGTCGACCCCCCGCCGGGCCGCCCTGATCGTGGCGCGGACCAGCCGCTGGTCGGGGCCGCCGAGCGTCGGCTGGAGCACCGCGACCCGCCGTTCGGCGCCGTCGATCTCGGCCGCCAGCGCGTCGCCGGCGTTGCCCGGCGCGGTCAGGAGCCTGACCGCGTCGGCCCGCACCCGCGCCGGGTCCCGGTCCCCCGCGAAGCTCCCGTTCGCCGCGGGCTCGTCGCGGAACGAGCGGCCGGCCCGGAACCGACGCCACGGGACCGCGTCGCGCCAGTCGGCGTCGTGGGCGTAGACGGCCGCGAGTTCGTCCGCGAAGCGCGCCGACTCGACGCGGACGCCCCAGCCGCGGCTGTCGCGGCCGCCGGTGCCCGCGGGCTTCCAGTTCTCGGTCAGGACGAGCGCCCGGTCGTCGACGACGGCGTACTTGGCGTGGTGGAAGTCGACCCGGGCGCGGGGGCCGCCGATCGCGCGGACGTCGACGCCGGCGGCCGCCAGCCGGTCGAGGAGCGCGGCCTGCCGCGCGGTCGCGCCGCCGACGGGGGCGCCCTCGACCAGAACGCGAACCTCGACGCCGCGCCGGACGGCGGCGACCAGGAGCCGGGCGACGCGCTCGGAGGCGAAGGTGTAGCCCGCGAGGAGGATCCGCCGGTCCGCCCCGCGGAGCGTCGCGACCGGGACGCCGGCGGCGTCGGGGAGGACGAACGCCGTGACCCGGCCGGATCCGGTCGCCGCGACCGGCCGGGGATCGAGACCGACGGGCACCCGCTCGACGGGCGCGGTCCCGCCACCCGCCGGCGACCGCACGAGCCGCTCGCCCTCGGGGGCGTCCCGGTACCGGAAGACGTCGACGGTGCGGTTCCCGACTCGCAGGTCGAGGCGTTCGCCGGCGTTCGAGAGCGACAGCCCAGGTGCCTCGACGACGCGGCCGGTCGAGCCGGTCGCGTCGCCGGTCGACACGGGCGGATCGACCGCGCCGGGGTCGGGCGTGAGGACGACGCGCCCGCCCGAGCGCCAGGGCACCCGGACGACCGTCTCGCCGTCGCTCAGCGTGATCGGTCCCGCCGGCCGCGCCTCCGGCAGGGCGACCGTCAGGCGCTCGCCGCGGTCGTCGGTCGCGACGGGATTCGGGACCAGGGAGACGAACCGGGGCGTAGAGAGGGAGGCGTCACCGGCGGCTGTCGTACCGACCCCGCCGACGGTCGTCGCCCCGGCCCCGACGACGGCCGACGCGACGACCAGCGCCACGAGGGTCAGTCGACGGAGGCGGCCCGTCCGCTGGGCGGCCGACGGCGTCTCCGGTGAGCGAGGGGCGGACACCACGATCCGGGGTGGGCGCGTTCTCCTACAAGAAGGCTCGGCCGCGGCGCGAATCGCGGGGGACGCGGGACGTCGGGAGGGTGGGGGTGCCGTGGCGAGGTCGCCGGAAGGCGGGGTGCCGGGGCGAGGTCGCCGGGAAGGAGGGTGCCGGGAACGAGGATCGGGGGAACCGGGGGCGCCGGGGGCGGCACCAACCGTTTTGGGACTGGCCGCCGCAGGGCCGGACATGGAGTTTCGCGTGATCCAGGGCGACATCGCACGGGAGCGCGCCGACGCGCTGGTCAACGCCGCCGGGACCAGCCTGGAGATGGGGTCGGGCGTCGCCGGCGCCCTCCGGCGGGGCGGCGGCGAGGCACTGAACGAGGCGGCCGTCGAGCAGGGGCCGGTGGATCTCGGGGGCGTCGCCGTCACGGACGCGTTCGACCTCGACGCCGAGTACGTGATCCACGCGGCGGCCATGCCCCACTACGGCGACGGGCGAGCGACCGCCGAGAGCATCCGCGAGGCGACCCGGGGGAGCCTGGCGGCGGCCGACGAGCGCGGCTGCGAGTCGCTCGTGATCCCCGCGCTCGGCTGCGGCGTCGCGGGGTTCGACCTGGAGACCGGCGCCCGGATCATCTGCGAGGAACTCGTGGCCTACGAACCGGAGACCCTGCACGACGTCCGCTTTATCACCTACGGCGACGACGGGTTCGAGACCGTCAGCCGGGTCGCGGACGAGGTCAGGGGCGACGTCGGAGACGAGGCCCGGGACGACGGCTGAGGTCGCGCGGGTCGACCGGTTCAGCCCTGGCGAGAGCGCCCACCGTCCGGTCGTTCGGGAAATCCCGTCGCTCCGCGTGGTCGTCCGTCGTCGCACCGCGGAGCGGGCAGGATCTCCCAGATAGGGGCAAAGGTTGCCCCGAGCGCGGTGTAGCCGCCGTCCGTTGCCCCGACCCAAGCGCCGAGGGTACTCCCGGCCGTCCCTCCGAGTATGGCTTCCGACGCCGACCACGAGCACGAGCACGTCCACGAATCGGTCGACGACGCGGTCGACGCCCGCGACGACTGGGCGCGGCGCCGCCGAAAGGGCATCCCGACGAACGAGCAACTGCTCGTCGTCGCCTGCATGGACGAGCGCATCCCGGTCGAGGAGGCGCTCGGCCTGGAACTCGGCGACGCACAGGTGTTCCGGAACGCCGGCGGGAAGGTGACGGACGACGTCATCCGGAGCGCCGCGCTGACGACGAACTTCTTCGACACGACGGAGATCGTCGTCGTCAACCACACCGACTGCGGGATGATGAGCGCGAGCGACGAGGCGGTCGTCGAGGGACTCGAAGCGCAGGCCGAGGCCGCGGGCGCCGATCTCGACGAGGTCGACCTCGACCCCGCGATCCCCGACCTCGACATCGGCGACGCGAGCGTCGCGGAGTGGGTGAAGATGACCGACGACATCGACGAGGCCTGCGCCGCGCAGGTCGCCTACCTGGAGGACCACGAACTCGTGCCAGACGACGTCACGGTCACGGGCTACGTCTACGAGGTCGAGTCCGGCGAACTCCGCCGGCCCGGCGAGCGCGTCGCCGAGGAGATCAGCGAACGCCGGGCCTGAAACTGGCGCCGACCGGTCGCCGCTCGCCCCGACGGTCACGTCCGGAGGGCGCCGGCGACCCGCGGTGGCCCGCGGGATCATTTTCGCGCGTCCGGGGACGACCGTGGCGCGCCTGGAGGACCCGATCACCGACAGTCTGCGGCGTTACAACCGGCCTGCCGAGTCGCGCTGTCGGCGCGTGCCGGGGACGGTGAGCCCCCGGGAGCGGGAGAGGACTCCGGGAGGAAGCAGCCAGGGCCCGGAGACGGACCCGGATCGTTAATAAGGGCGGCGCTGGAGTGCCCGGTAATGGCGCGTGACCTGTCCGTGGCCGAGTCACCGGACCTCGAAGCGGTGCTCGACGCGCTCGACGACTCGGACGCGAGGACGATCATCCGGTCACTCGACGAACCCATGACGGCAAGCCAACTCTCCGAAACCTGCGACATTCCCCTGTCGACGATGTATCGAAAGCTCGACCTGCTCACGGAGGCCGAACTGTTGAACGAGGGCACCCAGATCCGGGCCGACGGCCACCACGCGACGACCTACGAGGTCGCCTTCGACGCCGTCAGGATCGAACTCACCGACGGCCGCGAGATCCAGGTACAGGTCGAGGGCCGCGAGCGCCGCCCCGACCAGCGGCTCGCGGAGCTGTGGTCCGAGGTCAGGAGGGAGACCTGATGCCCCACACGAGCGCCAGCCCGGCGATCACCACGGGCATCGTGATCCTGAAGACGGGCATCCTCGTCCTCGGCGGCCTCATCACCTACTTCAGCTACCGGGCCTACCAGCGCACCGACGCCCCGGCGTTGCGCGCGCTCGCCATCGGGTTCGGGATCGTCACCCTCGGATCGCTGCTCGCCGGCGGATTCGACGTCGTACTCGGTATCCCCCTGGCGACCGGCGTCCTGATCGACGCCGCGCTCACGTTCGTCGGCTTCGCGGTGATCACCTACTCGCTGTACGTGGACTGACCCCGACCTCGGCGGCCGCTGCTGGCCGGGAAATGTTGTACGTTTCCTGCAAAACCGTTAAGTCGGCGGCCCGACTACGTGATGGTGATGAGCGAGACTGACGAACTCGACGAAATTCGCCAACGCAAGCGTGAACGCCTCGAAGAGCAGGCAAACTCACCGGATTCGGACGGACAGGAGGCGCAAGAGGCGCCGTCGGAGCCGATCCACGTCACGGGGTCCGAACACCTGGAGGACGTCGTGTCCACCCACGACGTCGTGCTGGTCGACTTCTACGCGGACTGGTGTGGACCGTGCAAGATGCTCGAACCGATCGTGGAGGCGCTCGCCCGGGAGAGCGCCGCCGCGGTCGCCAAGGTCGACGTCGACGCCAACCAGGTGCTCGCGAGCGAGTACGGCGTCCGCGGCGTGCCGACCCTCGTGCTGTTCGCCGGCGGCGAGCCGGTCGAACAGCTCGTCGGCGTCCAGGACCGGAGCGCGCTCGAGAACCTGATCGAACAGCACGCCGCCTGACGCGGCCCCAGAGAAGAGAGCAACCGGTACGAACCGGTCGGCGCGCGCTCACAGCCGACGCCGGGCGTCGCGGAACTGCGGCAGCGGCTCGCCGACCACCTCGGCGATCGCGTCGGCGGCGCCGAGTAGCCACTCGGCGCGCTCGACGCGCGACTCCAGGTCGCCCGGCCCGATGCGGTAGTCGTCGACGATCGATTCGGCGTCCTCGCCCTCGATCCAGTCGTGGAGGATCCGGGCGGTCTTCACGGCTTCGAGCCAGCGCTCGAAGGACTCGGTTTCGCCCATGGCGGTCGTGAACTCGTCGGCGTGGGTGCGCGCGAACTGGTACATGCTCGCCCGCTCGCGGTTCCCGAGGTAGGTCCCGAGCATGTCGGCGGTGTCGCAGACGATCTCCAGGGCGGTGAGCCGGGTCACCCGGTCCATCCCGGCGGCGGTGCGGACGCCGTCGACGATCCGGGCGCCCGACTCGGGGGTGAGGTACTGCCGGGAGACCTGCGCGCCGAGGTCGGTCGCGGCGAGCGCGTCGCCCTCGGTTCGGACCATCGACATCTCTACCAGTTCGTCGACGACGTCGTCGACCAGGTCGGAGAGGTCGACGTCGGGGGACTGGTGGGCGTAGAAGGTCGCGTCGAGGAGGTCGAGGACGCCCGAGCGAGAGTCCGCGAAGCCCGAGGCGACCACCGAGAGGACGTGCGTCCGGAGCGCCGGGCGCGAGGCGAGTTTCGACTCGACGGCCTCCGGGTCGGCCCCGACGTAGCGCTCCCGGAGTTCCTCTCTCGTGTTTTCGTCGCCGACGAGGACGGCCTCGCCGTAGGGGTCGAGGTGCGGCCGGCCGGCCCGGCCGCACATCTGGTGGACCTCCAGGACGGGCAGCCACGCCATCTCGGAGCCGGTGTACCGCCGCTGGTCGCGGACGACCACCCGGCGCGCCGGGACGTTCACGCCCGCCGCGAGCGTCGGCGTGGCGCAGATCACCGACAGCGCGCGGTCGCGGAACGCCTCCTCGACGGCCGCGCGGTGGGCCGACCGCAAGCCGGCGTGGTGGAAGGCCACCCCGCGCTCGACGCAGTCGGCCAGCCGCCGCCCCGTCTCGGTGCGCCCCATGCCCGCGAGGTCCTCGGCGACGTCCGCCACCGGCTCGAACCCCTCCTCGGCGAGGCGCTCGGCCAGCGACTCGGCCTCCCGGCGCGAGCGGACGAACGCCAGGCACTGACCGCCCGCCTCGACCGCGTCCTCGACGAGGGCGACCGTCGCGTCCGTCTCGTCGGGCGCGGCGTCCGCGTCGTCGCCGCCTCCTGCGTCGTCGCCCGCACCCACCGCGCCGTCGGCTCCGTCGCCGCTCGCGCCGCCGGCCCCGTCGTCCGCCCCGTCGCTCCCGCGCGCGGTCACGTCCAGTTCGAGCGTCGTCCCGTCGTCGAAGTCGACGCGTCCGCCGGCGTAGACGCCGGTCCGGAGGTCGACGGGGCGCCACCGCGACTCGACCAGGTCGGCGTCGAGCCAGTCGGCCACCTCGTCGGGGTTGGCGATGGTCGCCGAGAGGGCGACCACCTGCACGCCCGGCGCGCGGCGCTGGAGCGTCGCCAGCGTGACCTCCAGCGTCGGCCCCCGCCCCTCGGCGCCGAGCAGGTGGATCTCGTCGACGACCACGCAGGCGAGGTCGCCCACCCAGTCGGCGCCGTTGCGGATGGCCGAGTCGACCTTCTCGCTGGTCGCCACGACGACGTCGTACTCGGCCAGGTCCTCGGCGGGGGAGTCGTAGTCGCCGGTGGAGATGCCCACCTCGATCCCCGGGAGGGCGTCGAAGGACTCGTACTTCTCGCGGGCGAGCGCCCGCAGCGGCACGATGTACAGCGCCGGGCCGTCGGCGGTGAGCATCGCCAGTTCCGCCACGAACGTCTTGCCGCTGGCCGTCGGGATCGCGGCGACCAGCCGCCCGCCCTCGCAGACGCCCGCCTCCACGGCCGCGACCTGGGGCGGGTACAGTTTCTCGATCCCCGACGCCTCGTAGTGGTCGCGGATCGCGGGCGGCAGGGGCAACTCGCGCACGTGCATCGAACGGGTGAGTGTCCGGCGCCACCGCACTTAAACTCGCGGCGCCGGCGGCCCCGTCGCTGCGTCGATTAGCCCCCGACTCCGCCACGGCAGCATTCGGCGTTTCGGAGACGGTCACGCGTGACTGACCCGTTGATAGCTTGACTTTTTAACCGAGGCGATCCTGTTGGCTCCCATGCGACGCTCGCTCGCCCTCCTGTTCGTGCTCTCCCTCGCAGCGGTTCCGCCGCTCGCGTCGGCCGCGGTCGACACGGCGTACGTCGACTCGGTCGAGGTCAGTCCGCAACAGCCCTACCCCGGGGAACGGTTCACGGTCGCTGCGGTGATCGGGAACGCCGAGTCGGCCACCAAACCGATCGTCGTCACGGACGTCGCGATCCGGAGCAAGAACCGCGAACTCGACCGGGCCGAGGACCTGGGATCGATCCCGCCCGGCAGCACCATCCGCGTCCCGCTGGCAGTTACGTTCCCGACCGAGGGGACGCGGACGCTCGACCTCCAGGTGTACGGGTACGGGGACGGCGGGAACATCGACATCCGGTATCCGGTGGTCGTGACGGTCCGCCGCGGCGGGCCCCAGCTGAGCATCGACGCCGGCGACCCGGTCGTCGGCACCGAGGGAACGGTGTCGGTCACCGCCGTCAACGGCGAGGACCAGCCGGTCAAGAACGTCCGTCTCGAGCTCTCGGGCGAGAGCGCGAGCGTGCGGAACCCGACCCGCGTGATCGGCCAGCTCGGGCCGAACGCCACGAAGACGTTCTCGTTCAACGTCTCCCCGCAGTCCGTCGACGCGGACCTCTCGTCGAGGCTCACCTACACGACGTCGACCGGGGTTACGCGGCGGCTGACCGAGTCCGTCCCGTACGCTCCCGACCCGCTCCGGGAGGACGTCCGCGTCGACGCCTCGGTTCCCGGCGGCGCCCGACCGCCGGTCGCGGTCGACGTCGCCAACTTCGGCAACGCCCCCCTCGACGAGGTGACCGTGACCGCGACCGTCGACGGTGAGACCGTGGCGCGGCGTCCCGGCCCCGCGATCCCCCCGGGCGCCTCGCGCACCGTCAGCCTGAACATCTCCGCGGGCGTGTCGGGGCCGGTCGACGTGGCCGTCGACTACGAGACCGGCACCCGCGAGGGGCGGGCGAACGCGACGGTCGAGTACACCCCGTCGCCGGGGGAGATCCGGCTCACCGGGATCGACTACGACCGCGAGGGGGACCGGCTCCACCTCTCCGGGAGCGCGAGCAACGTCGGCCTGAGCGCCGTCGACAGCGTCGTCGTGAGCGTCGAGTCGGCCGAGAGCGTCACGCCGGCCCGGCCCAACCGCGAGTACTTCGTCGGCACCGTCCCCCCGAGCGACTTCGTCTCCTTCGACCTCTACGCGCAGGTAGACGAGAGCGCGGAGTCGATCCCGATCCGGGTCGAGTACCTCTCGGAGGGACAGCGCCGGTCGGAGGTCGTCCAGGTCGACGTGGGAGACCTCGGGGCGACGAACCCCGAACCGACCGGCTCCTCGTTCCCGATGGTGCCGCTCCTGATCGGCGTCGGGCTGGCGGTGGTGGTGGTGCTCGGCGTGGCCGGCTACTTCGTCGTGCGGCGATGAGCGACGAGACGCCGGAGCGCGGGACCGACCCGCCGGCGGAGGCGGCGAGCGACGCACCCGAGGAGACGCCGAGCGACGCACCCGAGGAGGCGACCGTCGGGAGCGACGCGCTCGTCGAACTCCGGGACGTCCGCAAGGTGTACGACACGGGGGGCGAACTCGTCGAGGCCCTCCGGGGGGTCGACTTCGTCGCCGACCCCGGGGAGTTCGTCGCGGTGATGGGGCCGAGCGGGAGCGGCAAGTCGACGATGCTGAACGTCCTCGGCCTGCTCGACACGCCGACCTCGGGGGAGGTGTTGCTCGACGGCCACGACGTCACCGCCCTCTCGGAGCGCGAGCGGACGCGCGAGCGCAAGCGCTCGATCGGTTTCGTGTTCCAGCACTTCTACCTCATCCCCACGCTCACCGCGGTCGAGAACGTCGAACTCCCGACGCTGTTCGGGAGCGACGAGACCGCCCGCGAGCGGGCGGTCGACCTGCTCACCCGGGTCGGCCTCGGCGACCGGCTCACCCACCGCCCCGACCAGCTCTCGGGCGGGCAGAAACAGCGCGTCGCCATCGCCCGCGCGCTCATCAACAACCCGCGGATCCTCCTGGCCGACGAACCCACCGGGAACCTGGACCGGGCGACCGGGCGCGACGTCTTGGAGGAGTTCCACCGCATCACCGAGGAGGAGGACGTCGCCATCGTCGCCGTCACCCACGACCCGCAGGTGTACCGCGCGGCCGACCGGACGGTGTTCCTCGTCGACGGCCGGATCGACCCCGCGGGCGCCGAGACGCTCGGCCTCGTCGGGCTCGGCGGCGGGGAGGGCGAGTCGTGAGCGACGCACCCGACGACGGCGGGGACGCACCCGCCGGAACCGACGCGTCCGGCCAGGATGGACCCGGCGGAAATCGCGCGCTCGGAGGAAGCGACGAGGGGGAGCGAGCGGACGCCCGGGTCGGCGCGCTCGCCGGCGTGTTCCGGGCGTTCCCGGCGCTGTTGATGGCGCGCCGGAACCTCTCGCGGAACAAGCTCCGGTCGGGGCTGGCCGTCCTCGGGATCGTCATCGGGGTGCTGGCCATCGCCTCGCTCGGCATGTTCGGGACGACGCTCCGGGCGGGCGCGACCCAGCAACTGGGCGACATCGGCAACGAGATCCAGGTGTCGCCGAACCTGGAAGCGGGCGTCGAACAGCTCAGCGACCGGGACGTCGACCGGATCGAACGGGTGGTCGACGGGACGGTCGTCCCGGTCAAGTCGGAGTCGCGACTGCTGAGTCGAGGGCGGGAGCAGTCGGTGGTGACGGTGTACGGGATGGAGAACCCGGGGGACATCTACGCCGCACGGGAGGGCCGCGTCCCCGAGCGACTGCGACAGGGCGCCGTGGTCGGGGCGTCGCTCGCGGATCGGCTCGACCTCCACCCGGGGAACACGATCACCCTCGGCAACCGGACCTACCGGATCGCGGCCGTCCTGGAGGAGCAGGCCGGCATCTCGCTGGTGAGTCCGAACAACGCCGTGATCGTCTCTCCCGACGACGTCGGGGGACGGGGGTGGGGACAGGTCATCGTCACCGCCGAGTCCGGCACCGCGGCCAACGAGAGCGCGGTGGCGATCCGCGAGGCGCTCAACCGGCGAGAGCAGCGCGTCGACATCTTCGAGCTGTCGTCGATCACCGAGAGCATCGGCGCGTTCTTCGGCATCATCAACACGTTCCTGATCGGCATCGGCTCCATCTCGCTGGTCGTCGCCGGCGTGAGCATCCTGAACGTCATGCTCATGTCGACCATCGAACGCCGGGGCGAGATCGGCGTCCTCCGGGCGGTGGGCGTCCAGAAGCGCGAGGTGATGCGGATGATCCTCGCCGAGGCCGCCCTGCTCGGGACGGTCGGCGGCGCGGTCGGGGCCGTCCTCGCGCTCGGGGCCGGGTTCGTGCTCAATCAGGTCGTCCTCTCGGACCCGCTGGTGACCCTGCAGCCGGTCAACCTCCTCTATCTCGTCCTCGCCTTCCTGTTCGCGCTCGTGACGAGCGTGCTCTCGGGGCTGTACCCGGCGTGGAAGGCCGCGAGCGCCGACCCGGTGGAGTCGCTCCGGGGCGGGTGATGGGAACGGTGCGGATGAACGGGGAAACGGTGCGGGTGAACGGAAAACGTTGTGGGTGAACGCAAAACGTTGCGGGTGAACGGAAAGCGGGACCGGTCGACCGGCCTCAGAGGTAGCCGTGGTCGGCCAGCCGCTCGACGGCCTCGCGGAGGCGTTCCTCGCTCGCGGCGTAGGAGATGCGGGCGTAGCCGGGCGCGCCGAAGGCGCTACCGGGGACCGTGGCGACGGCGGCGTCCTCGATGGCGCCCTCGGCCCACGGCTGGTCGTCACCGTCGGGTGCGACGTGTGGCATCATGTAGAAGGCGCCGTCGGGGGTCGGCACCTCGACGCCGTGTTCGTCGAACAGGTCGAGCAGCATGTCCCGTCGGTCGCGGAAGGCGTCGCGCATCTCGACGACCGCCTCGTCGGTGTTCGAAAGCGCCTCGACGCCGGCGTGCTGGACGAAGTTGACGGCGCAGGACACCGAGTGGGAGTGGAGCTTGCCGGCCTGGGAGACCAGTTCCTCGGGCGCGGCGAGGTAGCCGAGCCGCCAGCCCGTCATCGAGTAGGCCTTCGAGAAGCCGTTGATCGTGACGGTGCGGTCGCCCATCCCCTCCAGCGTGCCCAGCGACGTCGGCTCGACGCCGTAGGTGATCTGCTGGTAGATCTCGTCGGAGATCACCGTGACGTCGTGGTCGACCGCGAGGTCGCGGACGCCTTCGAGGGCCGCGTCCGAGAACACGGCGCCGGTGGGGTTCGACGGCGAGTTGAGGATCAGCAGTTCGGTGTCGTCGCTCACGGCCGCCGCGAGGTCGTCGAGGCCGGGTTCGAGCTGGAAGTCGTACGGCGCGAGATCGACGCGCGAGAGGTCGCCGCCGGCGAGTTTCACCATCGCCTCGTAGGACACCCAGGCGGGGTCGAGCAGGACCACTTCGTCGCCGTCGTCGACCAGCGTCTGGACGGTTTCGTACAGCGCCTGCTTGGCGCCGGGCGTGACGATGACGTTCTCGGTGTCGTAGTCGAGGCCGTCGTCGCGGAGTTTGTCCACGATGGCCCCTTTCAGTTCGGGGATGCCGTTCGAGGAGGTGTAGCCCGTGTGGCCGGCTTCGAGGGCGTCCTCGGCCGCCCGCACCACGTTCTCGGGCGTGGGGAAGTCCGGTTCGCCGACCGAGAGGTCGACGACGTCCTCGCCCTCCGCTTCGAGTTCGGCGGCGAGGTTGCTGATGGCCAGGGTGGCCGACGGTTCGACGCGTCCGACGCGGTCAGCGAAGTTCATGCTAGTGCCTCAACCATCTCGACCGCGGCAGTAATCGCTTGCGCTCCGTTGTCGACGCGCTCGCGCGCCTCGGCGCCGGACATCCCCGGCCCCGAGATGCCGAGCGTGACGGGCTTGTCCCGGTCGAGGCTGACCTCCGTCAGCCCTTGCGCGGCGGCGTCGGCGATCACCTCGTCGTGGCCGGTGTCGCCGGTGACGATGGCGCCGATCACGGCGACGGCCTCCACGTCCCGCCGACGGGCGAGCCGATCGGCCGCGAGGGGGGTGTCGTAGCTCCCCGGCACCTCGATCGTCTCGACGATCTCCGCTCCGTGTTCGGCCGCCGCCTCCCGGGCCGTCTCCTCCATCCGTTCGGTGACCGACGCGTTGAACCGCGCCACCACCAGTCCGAGTGAGACCATGTCGGGCGCTCGCCGTGGCGCGGCAAAGACCTACCGAAGCGGTCGGCGCGACGGCAGACGCATGCCGCGACGGCGAGCATTCAAACCTGATGCCGCGCCGATCCTCCGGCGTGCGCTAGCGAGAACCGCGACGCGATCCGCGGGCCAGCGAGCGCCCGACCGGCGGCGATCGGACCGTCCCACCCGTCTCCCGCCGAGCGCGGCACCGCGCGTCGCGAGCGACGGCAGGTGCCGCCAGTTCGCCAGGGACCTCTCGACGGAGCACACCGTTCACGTCCGAACACAAAAATTGTATCACCGCCGCGGGCAACGGGGAAGCATGGACCCCGAGGACTCGACCGACGGGGCGCCCTCCACGCCTCCGACCGACGGGGCGCCCTCCACGCCTCCGACCGACGAGACGCCGCCGTCAGGAGGCGACGAGTCGACCTCGCCGTCAGCGGACGACGAGTCGACCGCCCCGACCGCGGCCGACGGCGACGGGAGCGGCCGCCCGACCGCGGCCGACGACGGAACGGGGGGGACCGACGGCGACCCGTTCGTCTACGGCTCGGTCATCGACGACGCCATCGACGCCACGCGGGACGCTGGCGGCGACGGCGCGCGGTACGGACGGCCCGAGGCCGCCCGCGCTGTCGGCGCGCACGCGGAGACGTTCAGGTACGTCCTGCTGGTGACCGCCCTCGCGCTCGCGGCTCGGCTCGTCGGCCTCGGCACGCGCATCTTCCACTGGGACGAGGGCCGCGTCGGCTACTGGATCCTCCGGTACCACGAGACCGGTGCGTTCTCCTACCGGCCGATCATCCACGGTCCGTTCCTCCCGATCGTCAACGACTACCTGTTCGCGGTCGCCCCCGTAACCGACTTCACCGCGCGCCTCCCGGTCGCGCTCGTGGGGGGGCTACTCCCGCTCGCGGCGTGGCTGTTCCGCGAGCACCTCCACGACGAGGAGGTCGTCGCGCTCGCCCTGCTGTTCGCGGCGAACCCCCTACTCGTGTACTACTCGCGGTTCATGCGCAACGACGTGCTCGTGGCCGCCTTCTCGGTCGCCGCGCTCGGTTTCGCGGTGCGGGCCTACGACACGCGCGACCTGGGGCACCTGTTCCCGGCGGCGGCGGCGCTCGGCCTCGCCTTCACGACGAAGGAGAACGCGCTGCTCTATCTCCTCTGCTTCGCCGGCGCCGGCGTGCTGGTGCTCGACCACCGGCTGGTGCGCGCGACGGCCCGCGGCCGGTCGGTGCGTGGCGTCCTCTTCTCGGACTGGCCCCTCGGCGTGGCCGACCGCGTCCGGGACCACGGCGACTCCCTGTCCGGGGGGCTCCTGACCGTCTTCGGGTACCTCGTCGTCTCGACGGCCGTCTTCTTCGCGGTCGTCGTCTTCTTCTACGCGCCCCGGCCCGACCTCTGGACCGCGCTCGGGGATCCGGGGGCGTGGGCGGGGCTGTTCGAGTCCGCGACGGTCGGCCCGGCGGAGCGCTTCTACGACACCTGGGCCACCGGCAGTCACCAGTCCCACGACTACCTCCCCTACCTCCACGACCTGCTGGAGACGGCGGTGTACGGCGCGCCGGTCGTGCTCGCGTTCGGCGTCGTCGGCGTGGTCGTCGACCGCTACCTCGGCCGCCGCGGGTTCCGTGGCCTGGTGGCCTTCGCCACCTACTGGGGGCTCGCCTCGGTCGTCGGCTACCCCCTCGCCACGGACATCGAGGCGCCGTGGGCGGCGATCCACGCCGTGGTGCCGCTGGCGATCCCCGCGGCGGTGGGGATCGGCTTCGTCTACCGCTCGCTCGCCCGCGCGGCCGACCGCGAGGACGCCGTCAGCGTGGTGCTCGCCGCCGTGCTCCTGCTCGCGGCGGCGACCGGGACTGTCGCCGCCAACGCGGCCTACGTGGACTCGACCGAGGAGGCCGACAAGGCCGTCCTCCAGTGGGCCCAGCCGTCGACCGACCTCAAGACGGCGCTCGACGACGTCCGGGCGGTCGCTGCTCACAACGACGGGACCGACGTGCTGTTCTACGGCACCACCAAGCCCGGCAACCCCGACAACGAACTGTTCTACGTCGAGGACGAGTCGAGCCTGCAGTCGCCCCCGCCCGGCGGCCCGGCCTGGCACAGCCGCCTCCCGCTGCCCTGGTACCTGGAGCGCTACGGCGCGACCGTCAACAGCACGCCGCCCGATTACGGCGCGGCCCGCGCCGCCGAGAACGCGCCGCCGGTCGTCGTCGCCTATTCGTGGGACCGGGAGGAACTCGCCGCCGAACTCGACGGCTACACTGTCCGTGAGTACCGGTTCAAGATCTGGGGCGAGAACGTCGTCGTCTTCGTCGACGAGTCCTCCCTGGAGGCGGCCTATCAGGCCCGGGGAGCGTAGGTCCGCTCGCGCGTCCCGGCCCGACACGGGCGGCGATGTGCGCACGATCGTGGACACATTCCGCGCCGGTGAGCAACGTTTATGCACCGACGTTCGGAAGCGAGGACCGTGACAGTGACGTTGCCAGGGCCGACGCTCGGGATCGTCGGCGGCGGACAGCTCGGCCGGATGCTCGCGGAGGCCGCCGCGCCGCTGGGCGTCGAGGTGGTCGTCCTCGATCCCACGCCGGACTGTCCGGCCGCGCCCGTCGCGCGCGACCAGGTGGTCGGCGACTTCGACGACGCCGACGCGCTGGCCGCCCTCGCCGACCGGGCCGACGCGCTGACCTTCGAGATCGAACTGGCGGCGCCCGACCTGCTCGAACGGGTCGCCGAGGAACGGGGACTGCCGGTCGAGCCCGCGCCCGACACCCTGCGGACCATCGAGGACAAACTGGAGCAAAAGCGGGCCTACGACGACGACGGGATCCCGGTGCCGCCGTTCCGACGGGTCGACGACGCCGCCGACCTGCGCGCGGCGGTCGAGGCGTTCGACGGCGTGATGCTCAAGGCCCGCACCGGCGGCTACGACGGCCGGGGGAACGTCCCCGTCCGCGACCCCGACGACGCCGAGGACGCCCTCGACGCCGTCGGCGGCCCCGCGATGGCTGAGGCGTTCGTCGACTTCGCACGCGAACTGTCGGTGATCGGCGTCGTCGGCCGCGACGAGGTGCGAACCTTCCCCGTCACCGAGACGATCCACCGCGAGGAGATCCTCCGCGAGACGGTCGTCCCCGCCCGCTGTGAGCCCGCGGTCGCCGAGCGCGCCGACGCGGTCGCCCGCGAGGTGCTCTCGTTCCTCGACGGACGCGGCGTCTACGGGATCGAACTGTTCGAGACGCAGGAGGGGGAGATCCTCGTCAACGAGGTCGCCCCGCGCCCGCACAACTCGGGCCACTGGACCATCGAGGGGTCGTCGGCCTCGCAGTTCGAACAGCACGTCCGGGCCGTCCTGGGGTGGCCGCTGGGCGCCGCCGACGCCCGCGCGCCGACGGTGACCGCGAACGTCCTCGGCGACGTCGACGAACCAGAGCCGGCGACCCTCCGGGGCGTCGAGCGCGTCCTCGACGCCGACCGCGCGGCGATGCACTGGTACGGCAAGCGCGAGGCCCGGCCCCTCCGGAAGATGGGCCACCTGACGCTCACCGGCGACGGCGAGGACGAGGCGGCCGGGCTCCTCGCCCGCGCGCGCGATCTGCGCGACGGGCTGACCTTCCGTTCGGTCGACTGACCACCACAGATCCATGACCAGCGTTCAGGACCTCATCGACAGGCTGCACGACGAGGCGGCACAGGACCGCGACCCCGAGGCGACCCCCGACGTGGGGATCATCATGGGCTCCGATTCGGACCTGCCCGTGATGGAGGGCGCCTACGAGGCGCTCGACGACCTCGGCTTCGCCGAACAGACCGACTTCGCCGACCCGCCGGACGCCCGGTTCACCTACGAGGCGTACGTGGTGTCGGCCCACCGGACGCCGTCGCTCATGTACGCCTACGGCGAGACGGCCGCCGACCGCGGCCTGGACGTGATCGTCGCGGGCGCCGGCGGGAAGTCCGCGGACCTCCCGAACATGACCGCCTCCATCGCCTACCCGATCCCGGTGATCGGCGTCCCGGTCCAGGAGAAGAGCGTCGACTCGGTGATCGGGATGCCGACCGGCGCGCCGATCGTCGCCGTCGACGCCGGCAAGTCCTACAACGCCGCCCTCTCGGCGGCGCAGTTGCTCTCGCGGGCCCACCCCGAACTGGTCGAGCGCCTGGCCGACCAGCACGAGGCACTCCAGGGCGACGTCGCCAGCGTCTCCCGGGACCTCCACGACCTCGGGCTCGACGGGTTCCGCGCGCGAGAGGAATCGGGGGAGTAATCGGTCCCCCGACGGTCCCGTGGTGCCCGGTCGCGACTCGCGCGCGGCGACGAAGACTCCCGGATTTATTACGCCGACAGCCGGAGGTACCGCTACGTGACCACCACTGTCGAGCGGACCTTCGAGATCGACGCGCCCATCGAGGACGTGTGGGCGTTCATCTCGGACCCCGCGAACCGGGCCAGCGCCATCAGCTTCGTCGACGAGTACGAGGTCGAGGGCGACGAGGCGACGTGGTACGTCCGGATCCCGATCCGCCTGATCAGAAAGCGCATCGCCGTCAAGACGCGCGACACCGAGCGGCGCGAGCCGGAGTACGTCAAGTTCGTCGGGCGGTCGTCGGTGATGCGGGTCGTCGGGGAACACGAGCTCTCGGCGACCGAGGACGGGGCGGGCTGTCGCGTCGTCGTCCGGTTCCGCGTCCAGGAGAAGCTCCCCGGCGTCGAGCGGTTCTTCTCGGCCAACATCGACGACGAGATCCGGAACCTCGAGGCCGCGATCAGGGACGCCCTGGAGACCGCCTGACGCCGGGTGCGCGGTCAGTATCACCGTCCGACACCGGGTAGACGGTCGGTATCGCCGTCCGACGCGGGCCCGTTTCCGGCCCGAGCTCCGACCGGCGACCGGGCGGCGGGACCGCTCCGACGCTCGATTCGGGGACGATTTCGGCCTCGCAAGGGCGTAAATCAACGTTTATAACAGAGCGTACCCAAGCGCCGCACGTCTAGGAGATTGGTATGAATCCGTGGATCGCTATCGGCGCGCTGGGGCTGATGGGCGTGGGCATCCCGATCGGGATGATGGTCGCGTCCGCGATACTCCGCCCGACCGTGCCGGAACAAGGCAAGAGCGCCACCTACGAGAGCGGTGAGATTCCGACGGGAACGGCGCGCATCCAGTTCAACATCCAGTACTACATGGTTGCGCTGCTGTTCGTCGTCTTCGACGTCGAAACCGTGCTCATCTTCCCGTGGACCGTCATCTACCGGTCCGCGCTGGAGTCGGGAGTGAGTCTGGCGACGATCCTGCTGCCGATGCTCGTGTTCATCGGCGTGCTGGTCGTCGGCCTCGCGTGGGCCTGGCGCAACGGCGCAGTCAAATGGGTCAAGAGTCCGCTCGCGACCCGGCAGAAAACACAACGCGACGCATAGCATGAGCAGCGAAAACCCAACCAGACCGTTCGTCACCGACGACGCCGAGGTACAGACCGCGACCCGCGACGCCCGCATGGCAGGTGCGGACAGTCGCTTCAACTCCAAGCTCAGGGAGGCCTTTGGCTCCTCCCCGTTCATCCTGACCAAGTTCGACCAGTTCATGAACTGGGTCCGCGGGTCGTCGATGTTCATGCTGCAGTTCGGCATCGCCTGCTGCAGCATCGAGATGATGCACACCTACGCCGTCAAGCACGACCTCGACCGCTTCGGCGCGGGCGTGCCCCGGGCGTCGCCGCGACAGGCGGACGTGATCATCGTCCCCGGGACGATCGTCTCGAAGTTCGCCCCGCGGATGAAGCGCGTCTACGACCAGATGCCCGAACCGAAGTTCGTCGTCGGCATGGGGTCGTGTACCATCTCCGGCGGCCCGTTCCAGGAGGGGTACAACGTGATCAAGGGGGCCGAGGAGGTCATCCCGGTCGACATCCACGTCCCCGGCTGCCCGCCGCGCCCGGAGGCGCTGATCTACGGGGTCGCGAAGCTCCAGGAGCGCATCGCCAACGGCGAGTCCTCGCCGGTGACGGTCAAGCCCTACGAGATGGAGCAGTTCGGCGACCTCGAACGAGACGAGATCGTCGACCAGCTCGCCGAGGAGATCGACGAGGACGACCTCGTCATGCGGTACAACTGGGCGGACTCACCCTGACCATGAGCCTCGAAGAACCATCCCCCGACGCCGGAGCGATCGAAGCGGTCCCGCAGACCGCCGACGAACTGGCGGACCTGCTGGGCGACCGCGTGCTCGACCGCGAGGAGCACGTCAACGCGCCCGGCTTCGTCGTCCGGCCGGACGAGGTCCAGGACGTCCTGTTCACGCTGCGCGACGAGGCGGGGTACGACCACCTCTCCTGCGTGACCGCCCAGGAGTACGAGGACCGTTACGAGTCGATCTACCACCTGAAGAAGTACGACGACCCGACCGACGAGGTGAGCGTCGTCGTCCCGACGCCCTCGGACGCGCCGGTCAGCCAGACCGCCGAGCCGGTCTACCGCACCGCCGACTGGCACGAGCGCGAGGCCTACGACCTGGTGGGCATCGACTACGACGACCACCCGGACCTCCGGCGGATCCTCCTCCCCGAGACCTGGCAGGGTCACCCCCTCTCGCGCGACTACGACCAGAGCCGACCACAGGTCGTCGCGCTGCGCGAGCACGCCAACCCGCTCCAGGAGGACCAGCGCGCCGGCGACGGGGACACGATGTTCCTCAACATCGGGCCTCACCACCCGGCGACCCACGGCGTCCTGCACGTGAAGGCGACCCTCGACGGCGAGCAGATCGCCGACCTCGAATCGGACATCGGCTACCTCCACCGCTGCGAGGAGCAGATGTGCCAGCAGGGCACCTACCGCCACCAGATCATGCCCTACCCCGACCGGTGGGACTACATCTCGGCGGGCATCCTCAACGAGTGGGCGTACGCGCGCGCGGCAGAGGACCTCGCCGACCTGGAGGTGCCCGAGTACGCGCAGGTGATCCGGACGATGTCCGCCGAACTGTGCCGGATCGCCAGCCACATGCTGGCGGTCGGCACCTTCGCGCTGGACGTCTACGGCGACTTCACGGCCATCTTCATGTACGCCGTCCGCGACCGCGAGAAGGTCCAGAACATCCTGGAGGACCTCACCGGCCAGCGGCTGATGTTCAACTACCTCCGCCTGGGCGGCGTGGTCTGGGACCTCCCCGAACCGCGCGAGGAGTTCTTCGAGAAGATCCGGGACTTCCTCGACGACCTGCCCGAGTCCCTGGAGGAGTACCACGACCTGATCACGAGCAACGAGATCCTGCAGTCGCGCACCGTCGGCACGGGCGTCCTGCCCCCCGAAGTGGCAAAGAGCTACGGCGCGACCGGGCCGGTCGCCCGCGGGTCGGGCATCGACTACGACCTCCGCCGGGACGACCCCTACGGCTACTACGACGAACTCGACTGGGACGTGATCACCGACGACGGCTGCGACAACTTCTCGCGGCTGTTCGTCCGCCTGCGCGAGGTCGAGGAGAGCGCGAAGATCATCGAGCAGTGCGTCGACATCCTCGAGGACTGGCCCGAGGACGAGCGCACGATCCAGTCGAACGTGCCTCGGACGCTCAAACCGGAGGCGGACAAAGAGATCTACCGCGCCGTCGAGGCCGCCAAGGGCGAACTCGGCATCTACATCCGGTCGGACGGCACCGACAAGCCCGGCCGGTTCAAGATCCGCTCGCCGTGTTTCTCGAACCTCCAGACGCTGCCGGAGATGTCCGAGGGCGAGTACGTCCCGGACATGATCGCCTCGCTGGGGAGCCTGGACATCGTACTCGGGGAGGTGGATCGCTGAGATGCCGGTCCCGCTGCAAGCGACCGGCACCGCGACCCCGACCGGCACGGCCGCCAACGGCACGGCCGGGGCGGCCCCGCCGAGCGCGCCGCTCGCGGACGCCATCTCGGGGCTCCTCGGCGGGGGCCTGCTCGGCGACGTCGTGGGCGCGCTGCTCGGGGCGTTCCTGATCGCCAACCTGATGCTGATCATGACCGCGGTCGCCGGGCCGTGGGCCAAGCGGAAGATCACCGCGGCGTTCACCGACCGCATCGCGGTCAACCGCATCGGGCCGTTCGGCCTGCTGATCATCGTCGCCGACGCCGTCCGCCTGCTGTCGAAGGAACTTGTGATCCCTGACGGCGCCGACCGGCCGGCGTTCGACATCGCGCCGATCGTCCTGCCGTTCTCGGCGCTGCTCGGCTTCGCCGTGATCCCGATGGGCAACGGCATCCACCTGGCCGACCCCGAGACGGGCCTGGTGTTCGCCTTCGCCGCCTCCTCGATCGCGTCGCTCGGGCTGATAATGGCGGGCTACGCGTCGAACAACAAGTACTCGCTTCTGGGTGGCTTGCGCTCGATCGCGCAGAACCTCGCCTACGAGATCCCGCTGGTGATCACCGCCGCGTCGGTGGTCATCTTCACCGGGACGCTCCAGATGAGCGGGATCGTCGCCCAGCAGACCGAGACGCTGATCAACGTGGGCGGGATCCGCATCCCGCAGTGGTTCGCGTTCGTCAACCCGTTCGCGTTCGTGCTGTTCCTGGCGGCGAACATGGCCGAGATAGGCCGCAACCCGTTCGACATCCCGGAGGCGCCGACCGAGATCGTCGCCGGGTACCAGACCGAGTACGGCTCGGTGTACTTCGTCCTCTTCTATCTGGGCGAGTTCATCCACATCTTCCTCGGCGGCGCCATCATGGCGACGCTGTTCCTCGGCGGCCCGGCGGGACCGATCCTGCCGGGGTTCCTGTGGTTCATCATCAAGATCTGGGCGTTCTTCCTGTTCACCCAGTGGGCGCGCTCTGCGATCCCGCGGGTGCGGATCGATCAGCTGATCGAGATCGGTTGGAAGGGGATGCTCGTGCTCTCCTTCGCCAACCTGGTGCTCACGGCCATCATCGTGGGGGTGATCGCGTAACATGATCGGACTCCTCAAAGGCATGGCGACGACGATGAAACACGCGCTGGACGGCAAGACGTTCACGGTGGAGTACCCGGACGTCGCGCCCGAGGTGAGCCCGCGGTTCCGCGGGGTCCACAAGTTCTCGCAGGAGCGGTGCATCTGGTGCCGCCAGTGCGAGAACGTCTGTCCGAACGACACGATCCAGATCGTCCAGGACGACCAGCGCAACGGCGAACAGTACAACCTCCACATCGGGCAGTGCATCTACTGCCGGCTGTGCGAGGAGGTGTGTCCGGTGGACGCCATCCTGCTCACCCAGAACTTCGAGTTCACCGCCGACACGAAAGACGACTTCGTCTACAACAAGGAACAGCTGAAGAACGTTCCCTGGTACAAGGACATCGACCCGCTGGCCTCCCGCGAACCGGATCGCGGCGCGTGGATCGGCGAGGGCGAGGGCGAAGTCGACTACCAGTGAGGTGGCGATAGCACGACGATCGACCGCTCGGCGCCGGCGCCGAACGGTTTGGAAATCTTGAAAGGATACCCAGAAGGACACACACACAATGCTTCATGAAACCGTCGCGTTCGCGCTGTTCGCCCTCGTCACGGTGGGCTGCAGCCTGGGCGTGGTACTCGTGCGGGACGTGTGGCACTCCGCACTCCTGCTCGGTGGCGCCCTGTTGAGCGTCGCGGTGCACTACGTGATGTTGCAGGCGGAGTTCCTCGCCGCCATGCAGATCCTCGTCTACGTGGGCGGGGTGCTCATCCTCATCACGTTCGCCGTGATGCTCACACGAACCGAACCCGATCCGGCGGAGGTGCAACGCACATGAGTAGCCCGGAACTCAAGTCGGACATCAGCTACACGAGGGGCCTCGCGGCCCTCGCGCTGTTCGTGGTGATGGCCGCGGTCGTGATCGGCGCCAACTTCGGCGCCGGCCAGGGCTACCCCGGAGACGCCAACCTCACCGCGAGCATCGGCTACGCCATGTTCAACGTGGGAATCGAGGGGATCTCGGGGCAGACCCTCGTCGACAGCGAGGGCTTCCTCGTCGCCTTCGAGATCATCGACCTCGTGCTCGTGGCCGCGCTCGCGGGCGCCGTCCTGCTCGCGCGCCGCGAGCGGTCGGAGTCGGTCACCGCGATGCTGGCCGACGGGGGTCGAGAACTCAAGCGGACGATTCGCGGCGACTCGTCGAACGACGACACTGCAGACCGCGCCCACGACGGAGGTGACCAGTGATGGTCCCGCCCCAGTGGTACCTGCTGCTGGCCACGGCGGTGTTCTGCATCGGCGTCCTCGGCATCCTCACGCGCCGGAACGCGCTGATCTTCCTGATGTCGGTCGAGCTGATGCTGAACGCGGCCAACATCAACCTCGTGTACTTCTCCCAGTTCTGGGGGAACGTCACGGGTCAGACGTTCAGCCTGTTCACGCTGGCGCTGGCGGCCGCGGAGGTCGCCATCGGCATCGGGATCATCCTCGTGCTGTACCGCAACTTCGACGACGTCGACGTGACCAAGGCGGTCACGATGAGGTGGTAACAGATGGCAGGAATCTTCGACTTCGCACCCGCGATCGCACTGCTCCCGTTCCTCTCGTTCCTGATCGCCCTGTTCCTGGGCGACCGGATGCCGAAGGGCGGCGCGCTGGCGGGCATCGTCGCCACCGGCGGCTCGCTGCTGCTCGCGCTGATGACCTTCGGCGCCGTCTCTAGCGGCGGCCGCCAGCAGATGACCTTCTACGTGTGGGCCCAGGGCGTCGAGGCGGTCGACCTCACCCTCGGCGTGCTGATCGACCCGCTGAGCTCGATGATGCTCATCATCGTCTCGCTGGTCGCCTTCCTCGTCCACCTGTTCTCGCTCGGGTACATGAACGACGAGGGCGAGACGGGCCTGCCCCGGTACTACGCCGGCCTCGGCCTGTTCACCTTCTCGATGCTCGCGTTCGTGATGGCCGACAACCTGCTGATGGCGTTCATGTTCTTCGAGCTGGTGGGCCTCTGTTCGTTCCTGCTCATCGGCTTCTGGTTCCGCGAGCCCGCGCCGCCGTCGGCCGCGAAGAAGGCGTTCCTCGTCACGCGCTTCGGGGACTACTTCTTCCTGATCGGCGTCGTCGCCGTGTTCGCCACGTTCGGCACCGCGCAGTTCGCGGGCCCCGAGTCGTTCCCGCACCTGGCCGAGCAGGCGATCAACGGCGAGCACGCGGTCAACACGCTCGGCTTCGAGCCGACGACGTGGTTCACCATCGTCGGGCTCCTCGTCCTGGGCGGCGTGATCGGGAAGTCCGCGCAGTTCCCGCTGCACACGTGGCTACCAGACGCCATGGAGGGTCCGACCCCCGTCTCGGCGCTGATCCACGCGGCGACCATGGTCGCCGCCGGGGTGTACCTGGTCGCCCGGATGTACGGCTTCTACGCGCTGTCGCCGACGGCGCTGGCGATCATCGCCTTCATCGGCGGCTTCACCGCGTTGGTGGCCGCGACGATGGGCGTCGTCAAGCGCGAGATCAAGCAGGTGCTCGCGTACTCGACCATCTCCCAGTACGGCTACATGATGCTCGGGCTGGGCGCCGGCGGCTACGTCGCCGCGACCTTCCACCTGATGACCCACGCCTTCTTCAAGGCGCTGCTGTTCCTCGGCGCCGGGTCGGTGATCATCGCCATGCACCACAACGAGGACATGTGGGACATGGGCGGGCTGAAAGAGAAGATGCCCGTCACCTACTGGACGTTCCTCTCGGGGTCGCTCGCGCTGGCGGGCATCGTCCCCTTCGCGGGCTTCTGGTCGAAAGACGAGATCCTCTACGAGGCGCTCGTCCACGGCCTGGGCGGCTCGCCGCTCCTCCTGGGCGCCTACGCGATGGGGCTGGTGGCGGTGTTCTTCACCGGCTTCTACACGTTCCGGATGGTGTTCCTCACGTTCCACGGAAACCCCCGGAGCGAGACGGCGCGCGAACCACACGGCGTGCGCTGGAACGTCAAGTTCCCGCTCGTCGTCCTCGGCATCCTCGCGGCGGTCGCGGGGCTGGTGAACATGACGCCCGTCGCGGACCTGACGGGCAACCACGACTTCGAACTGCTCGTGAAGTGGCTGGAGTTCGAGGGCGGCGACCTGGCGGGACTGTCGCTGGCGAACTACCACCACCTGCTCGAGGAGTTCGCGGGCTACCACGCGGCGGAGCTGTCGCCGATCCTGCCGGGACTGCTCTCGCTGGGGCTCGCCCTGGCCGGCGCGCTGCTGGCCTGGCGGCTGTACAACGTCCCCGAACCGACCGAGCACACCGACCGGCTCGGGAGCGCCAAGACGGTGCTGTACAACAACTACTACCAGGACGAGTACCAGGTCTGGCTGGCCGAGTCGGTCACCTACCCGCTCTCGCGGGCGGCCGACAAGTTCGACCAGGGCATCGTCGACGGCGTCGTCAACGGCGTCTCGTCGGTGAGCCTGCTGTCGGGCTCGCGCGTCAAGCGCATCCAGACCGGCGTCGTCCCGACCTACGCGACCCTACTGACCCTCGGGCTGACGGCCCTGCTGGTCGTCCTCGGCCTCCTGGGGGGGTGGTTCTAGATGTTGATCGAACTCCTCATCGGCTTCACGTTCGTCGCGGCGCTCGCGGTGATGGTCGCCCCCGACGAGTACGCGGGGCGCCTGGCGTTCGCGCTGAGCCTGCTGCCCGTCGCGGGCAGCCTGCTCATGTGGGGACAGTTCGACGCGGTCGGCAACGCCCTGATGGGCGGCCAGATCGCGTTCGAGACGACCGTGCAGTGGTTCACGCTGGGCGGCCTGCAGCTCCAGTGGCACGTCGGCGTCGACGGCATCAGCCTGCCGCTCGTCGTCCTGACGACGGTGCTGACGTCGCTCGCCATCGTGAGCGCGTGGACCCCCATTACCGAGCGCCAGTCCGCCTTCTACGGGCTGATGCTCCTGATGGAGGCGAACCTCATCGGCGTCTTCACGGCGCTCGACTTCTTCGTCTGGTTCATCTTCTGGGAGGCCGTGCTCGTCCCGATGTACTTCCTCATCGGGATCTGGGGCGGTCCCCGGCGCAAGTACGCGGCGATCAAGTTCTTCGTGTACACGAACGTCGCCTCGCTGGTGATGTTCATCGGGTTCATCGCGCTGGTGCTCGGCCTGCCGGTCGAGGCCCTCGACCTGCCCGAGATCGCCACCGCGCTGCGGGCCGGCGAACTGGCCGGCTACGCGGGGCTGTCCGCGGCGAGCCTCAAGTTCGTCGCCTTCGTGGCGATGTTCCTCGGGTTCGCGGTGAAGGTGCCCGTCGCGCCGCTGCACACCTGGCTGCCCGACGCCCACGTCGAGGCGCCGACGCCGGTGAGCGTGATGCTGGCCGGCGTCCTCCTGAAGATGGGGACCTACGCACTCCTGAGATTCAACTTCACGATGCTGCCCGACGTGGCGACCGACCTGGCGGTGCCCATCGCCGCCATCGCCGTGATCTCGGTGATCTACGGCGCGATGCTGGCGCTGGCCCAGCAGGACCTCAAACGGATCGTCGCCTACTCGTCGGTGTCCTCGATGGGGTACGTGATCCTCGGGCTGGTCGCCTACACGACCTACGGGGTCGGCGGGGCGACCTTCCAGATGATCGCCCACGGGCTGATCTCCGGGCTGATGTTCATGACGGTCGGCGTCATGTACAACGTCACCCACACGCGCATGGTGGGCGACATGTCCGGGATGGCCGACCGGATGCCCTGGACCGCGGGCGTGTTCGTCGCCGGCGCGTTCGGCTACATGGGCCTGCCGCTGATGGCGGGCTTCGCCGGCGAGTTCTTCATCTTCAAGGGCTCCTTCGCGTCGACGACGGTCGCGTCGATGCCGATCTTCACCGCCGTGGCGATGTTCGGCATCGTGATCGTCGCCGGCTACCTGCTGTTCGCGATGCAGCGCACGCTGTTCGGGCCGTTCCGCTTCGACGGCGACTACGAGGTCACGGAGGCGCCGCTGCGCGACACGGCCCCGATCACCGTGCTCCTGCTGCTGGTGATCGCGCTGGGCGTCGCGCCGAACCTGTTCTGGCCGATGATCCAGGACGCGGTCAACCCGGTGCTCCAGGGCGTGGGCGGCACGCAGGCGTCGGTTGACCTTGCCGGCCTCCTGGGAGGTGGGCTGCCGTGAGCGCGACCGGCCTCCTCGCCGCGACCGACGTGGTGCTCCAGGGCGGGACGCTCCCCGACTGGACCGCCGTCGGCCCGGCCATCGTGCTGGCGCTCACCGGCCTCCTGCTGTTGCTGATCGACAGCGTCGACCCGGACTCGACCAACAGCGGCCTGCTCGCCGGCGTCTCGGCGCTCGGCGCGCTCGTCGCGTTCGGCCTCGCGGGCTGGTACCTGCTCTCCGGGACCGGCCAGGCCGCCACCGGCGGCGCCATCACGCTGTACGGCGACGCGCTCGTCGTCGACGGGATGAGCCTGTTCTTCAGCCTCATCTTCGCCAGCGTGACGATGATGGTCGTCGTCGCCTCCTACGACTACCTCGCCGACCGCGCCTACCAGGCCGAGTACTACGCGCTCGTCCTCTTTGCCGCGACGGGCATGACGCTGATGGCGATGGCGAACTCGCTGGCGACGGCGTTCGTCGCCCTCGAACTCGCCTCGCTGCCGTCGTACGCCCTCGTGGCGTTCCTGAAGAAGAACCGGGGCAGCGTCGAAGCGGGGATGAAGTACTTCCTCATCGGCGCGCTCTCCTCGGCGATCTTCGCGTTCGGCATCTCGCTGATCTACGCGGTCACGGGGTCGCTCACCCTGCCCGCGGTCGCGGAGGGGCTGGCGGGCACCGAACTGGTCGGCGTCGCCGGCCTCGGGGCGCTCATGATCGTCGGCGGCTTCGCCTTCAAGACCGCCTCCGTGCCGTTCCACTTCTGGGCGCCGGAGGCCTACGAGGGCGCGCCGGCGCCGATCTCGGCGTTCCTCTCGTCGGCCTCGAAGGCCGCCGGGTTCGCGCTCGCGTTCCGGGTGTTCGTCGTGGCCTTCCCGGTCGGGGCAATCCCGGCCGGCGTCGACTGGGTGCTCGCCTTCCAGATCCTCGCCGTCGTCACGATGACGCTCGGCAACTTCGCGGCGGCCACCCAGGACAAGGTCAAGCGCATGCTCGCGTACTCCTCGATCGGCCACGCGGGCTACGCGCTGATCGGCCTCGCGGCGATCACCGCGGGCGGGCCGAACGGCGACGTGATCGGCGCGTCGATGGCCCACCTGTTCGTCTACGGCTTCATGAACACGGGCGCGTTCCTGTTCATCGCCCTCGTCGAGCACTGGGGCGTCGGCCGCACCTTCGAGGACTACAACGGGCTGGCGAGCCAGGCGCCGATGGCCTGCGCCGCGATGACCGTGTTCATGTTCTCGCTGGCGGGCCTGCCGCCCTTCGGCGGGTTCCTCTCGAAGTACGCGCTGTTCTACGCCGCCATCGAGGCGAACTTCTGGTGGCTCGCCGCGGTCGGCGCGATCAACAGCGCGCTCAGCCTCTACTACTACTCGCGAGTGGTCAAGGCGATGTGGATCGAGGACCCCGTCGGGAGCCTCGACATTCGCTCGAAGCCGGTCGGCCTCTACGTGGCCGTCGTCTTCGCCGCGCTCGCGACGCTGCTGCTCCTCCCGGCGTTCGGGCCCGTCGTCGAGACGGCCCAGACGGTCGCCGCGGCGCTGTTCTGAGCGCCACCCCCTTCTACGGCCGTGTTCACCGTTTTCCACGACCGGAAGCGACCCGCGTCGCCGTCACCGCACCGCCGGACCCACTCACCGACCTGGATCCACTTACCGACCGGGACCCGCCGGTCGCGACCCGTGACACCGACCGGGACTGCCGGTCGCGATAGCGACCGCCGACCGCCCGAAAGGACAAAGTAAGTACATAACGGTTTTGTGACAGCGATCCAACTATGGGTCAATGACGGAGCCTCGCGACCGGGTCGTGGTGGTCGATCCGACCGGCGACCTCGGCGATCTGCTGGGCGAGGCCCTCCGCGCCGGCGGGTTCGCGGTCGACGCGGTTCGATCAGCGAGCGACTGTCTCGTCCGGGTCGAGCGGGACGAGGTCGACGGCGTCCTGAGCCGGTACGACCTCCCGGACTACGACGGACTGCACCTGCTCCGATCCGTTCGCGTCACCCGTCCGACCCTCCCGTTCCTGCTGGCGCCCCGCGATGGGTCGGAGCACCTCGCGGCCGACGCCATCGCCGTCGGCGTGACCGGGTACGTCACCCGCGACAGCGACCCCCGAGAGACGGCGGCGTACCTCCGCGACGCGCTCCGGGGTGCGCGGGACGCGACGGGGAACGAGCGCTCGCACCTGTACGGCTACCTCCTCGACATCTCCCCGACGCCAATCAACCTGTTCGACGAGTCCGGGCGGACGATCTGGGGGAACGACGCCGTCCTCGACCTCCTGGGACTGACGCGACGCGAGGAACTCGTGGGACGCTCGATCTTCGAGTTCATCCACCCGGACGACCACGACCGCGCCCGGGCCGAGGTCGCCTCGGTGATCGACGAGAAAGAGCCCACGGGCCCGACGGAGATGAGGCTCAGACGTGCCGACGGCGCCGTCCGTCACATCCGGGTCTCGACGGCCATCGGGACGTACCTCGGCGTGGACGTCGGCCAGGCCGTCGTGGTCGACGTGACCGCCCGGAAAGAGCGGGAGCGCCAGCTCGCCGTGCTCGACACCTGGCTCCGGCACAACATCCGCAACAAGTTGAACCTCATCACCGGCTTCGCCGAGGACGCCCGAAGCGGGCGGGGGGACGACGTCGCCGCGCTCGCGACCCGGATCCAGCAGGTCGCCGAGACGCTCGTGCGACAGGCCGACCGCGAGCGGGAGTTGATCGACCTGCTCCTGAACCCGCCGACCCCGCGGCCGACCGACGTCACGGGGGTGGTCGAGCGAGTGGTTCGGGAGAGACGGAAGCGCCACCCCGCGGCCGAGATCGAGATCGTCCGCGCCGACGCCCTCGAGGCGACGGCGATCCCGGAGTTCGCCGACGCCGTCGGGGAACTGATCGACAACGCGGTGGTCCACAACGACGCCGACCGCCCGCACGTCGAGGTCACCGTGGAGGCGCGATCGGGGGACGGCGGGCGGGTCAGGATCGCCGACGACGGGCCGGGCGTTCCCCGGAGCGAACTGGAGTTCCTGCCCCTGGATCGGGAGATCGATCAGCTCAACCACGGCTCCGGGCTGGGGCTGGTGTTCGTCTGCTGGGTGATGCGTCTGTCGGACGGGGCGTTCGCGGTCGAGACGGGCGACGCCGGGGGGAGCGTGGCGACGCTCTCCCTGCAGCGCACCGCGGACTGATCGCCGGGACTGACCGCCGGGACTGACCGCCAGGGCCGACCGCCGGGAGCGATCCCCGCACCCCTGCCGCCGTCGACGCGTCCCGGCCGCCGTCGACGCCCCCTGCCGCCGTCGACCCCGCGCCCGGCGGCGTGACGGTACGTTCTTGCGGCCCGAGCCACTGTGTGTCACCATGACCGATCGCCTCGTTCTCGGCTGTGGCGCCACGGGGACCGCCGTGGTCGAGGCGGTGGCGTCCAAGGGCGGCTCGCTGCGGGTGCTCGTGGAGGGGTCCCGCCGCGCGGAGTCGCTCCGGGAGGAGTCGATAGACGCCGTCGCGAGCGACCCCGCCGATCCGGCCGGGTTCCCGTCGCGGGCGGACGTCGTGCTGGTCCTCGGCGACGACCCGGCGACGAACGTGCGCGCGGCGCGGGCCGCCCGGGAGTCGTTTCCGGAGGCGTACCTCGCGGCGTACACGGACCGCGCCGCCGACGAGCAGCGGGCGGCGCTGTCCGACCTCGCCGACGATCTGATCGACCCGCGGACGGCGATGACGGAGCGCATCCGCGAGGTGACCGTCGGCGAGGAGGCCGAGCGGACGCGTCGGCTCCTGCGCGTGCTCCGGCGCATCGACGGCCGCCTGGCGGTCGTGACCCACGACAACCCCGACCCGGACGCGATCGGGGCGGCGCTCGCACTCGCCACGGTGGCCGAGTCCGTGGGCGTCGACGCCGACGCCTGCTACTTCGGGGACATCTCCCACCAGGAGAACCGGGCGATGGTGAACTTGCTCGACCTCGACCTGCGCAACCTGCGCCCGGGTCACGACATGTCCGAGTTCGCCGGCATCGCCCTGGTCGACCACTCCCGGCCGGGGGTCAACGACGGCCTCCCGGAGGAGACGACCGTCGACATCGTGATCGACCACCACCCGCCGCGGGCGCCGATCGAGGCGTCGTTCGTCGACCTGCGCCACGAGGTGGGCGCGACGAGCACCCTGCTCGCCGACTACCTGGACCGCCTCGACATCGAGCCGAGTCGGACGGTGGCGACCGCCCTCCTCTTCGGCCTCCGGGTCGACACCAACGACTTCGTCCGCGAGGTGTCCCCCCGGGACTTCGAGGCCGCGGCGTCGCTGCTGCCGTACGTCGACGCCGACCTGCTCGATCGGGTCGAGACGCCGAGCATGAGCGCGGAGGTCCTCGACACGCTCGGGCGGGCGATCCGCAACCGCGAGGTCCACGGATCGGCTCTGGCGTCCTGCGTCGGCGAGATCCGCGACCGAGACGCGCTCGCCCAGGCCTCCGACCGACTGCTCGACATGGAGGGCGTGACCGTCACGCTCGTCTACGGCTTCAAGGGCGGATCGGTGTACGCCTCGGGGCGCGCCCGCGGGGCCGCCATCGACCTCGGGGAGACGCTGCGGGACGCCCTCGGCCCCATGGGGAGCGCGGGGGGACACGCCGACATGGCCGGCGCGCAGATCCCGCTCGGCATCCTCGCCGACGTGGGCGGGGAGTCGGCCGAACCGCTCTCCGAGGTGCTGGAGGAGGTCATCTCCGGACACTTCTTCGAGACGCTCGACCGCGCGCCGAGCACGCTCACGTCGGCCGAGGACCGCTCCAGCATCGCCTTCGAGTTCCCGCTCGACGAGCAACTCGAGAGGGAGTGAGGTGCTCGGCGCGGAGCGACGCGCTCGACGCCGGCGCCGCCGGGCGTCGAACGGGGATGCGCGACGGTGGGGGCAGGCTTTTGCCGACCCCTCGCATATCACGTTCCAATGAGCGGGACCGCGCGGGTGAAAGACTACATGACCCGGGACGTGTCGACCGTCGAGCCGACGGACACGGTGGCCGAGGTGGCCACGCGGATCGTCGAGAGCGACGGGCACAACGGGTTCCCCGTCTGCGACGGCCGGAAGGTCGAGGGATTCGTGACCGCCCGCGACCTCCTGCGGGCCGAGGACGACGCGCTGATCTTCACCGTCATGAGCGACGAACTCGTCGTCGCCCATCCGGAGATGGACATCAACGACGCCGCGCGCGTCATCCTCCGGTCGGGGATCCGAAAGCTCCCGGTCGTCGACGACGCGAACAACCTCGTGGGGATCATCTCGAACACCGACGTGGTGCGATCCCAGATCGAGCGCGCCACCCCCGAGAAGGTGGGCAAACTCATGCGCACCCTCGAACAGATCCACGACATCGAGGTCCACGAGGAGCGCCGGTCGGTCCCCCTGGAGGTCCTGATCCCCACGCAGGCCCGGGTGTACGCGGACGAACTCGAAGGGCGGCGCTACGAACTCGAACGCGGCCTGGCCGAGCCCCTCGTCGTCATCGACAACGCCGGCACCCTGCTGCTGGCCGACGGCCACCACCGCGTCATGGCGGCCCACCGGATCGGGGTCGAGGAGATGGACGCCTACGTCATCGTCGTCGACGACGAGGTCGAACTCGGGATGCAGCGAACCGCGCGCAAGGAGGGCCTGGAGTCGATCGCAGACATCGACGTCGTCGACTACGCGCGCCACCCGCTCGTCGAGGCGACTCACCGCCTGCAGTGACTCACGCCTCGTCGTAGTCGGCTTTCCACGCGTCGACCAGGTCGCGGGCGGCCGCCGCGTCCGCGACGCGCTCGCGCCGGTAGGCCGTCCCCTCCGGCGCCTGGTGGAGTCGGTCGAGGCGGACGACGACCGAGCCGTCGTCGCGCTCGCGCAGGCGGATGGTCGCGGCCCCGTCCGCGCGCACCCACTCGCGGACGGATCCCCGCCGCTCGCGTTTCTCCCAGGTCACGGTCCCTGTCGACCCCGAGCCGTCAAAATCGTCGCGGTTTCAGGCCGTCAGCAACGGGCGGGTCGACGCCTCGCACGCGGGACACACCGCGTACCCCAGACTGTCGTAGTCGACGGCGAGGGTGGACGCGCGCTCGCCGCAGTCGGCGCAGATGAACTGGGACTGGTCGTCGATCAACATAGTCACGGATAGTGACCTATCGTACTTAGTTAATGGCAAGCGAACCACCGTCGCGAAGCCGTTAACGCGCTCCTAAACCGACCGAACGGGCGGTTGCGGGGCGGGTTCACCGGCGAACGTCGTCGTCCGCGTCGGGGTCGTTCTCCTCGCCCGCGGTCTCGTCACCCGCGTCTGGGGCGACGCCGTTCCCGTCGCCGGCGTCGGGGTCGTCGCCGGCGCCGGTTCCGTCCCCGGCGCCGTCCTCGTCGTCTCCGGGGACCCACAGGTGGCCGACGAGGTCGAGGTCGGCGTCGAGACGACCGAGCACGAACAGCGAGTAGTAGCGGAAGAACGTGACGACGGGCGCCTGGACGAGGGCGCTGACGACGAGTACGGAGAGGCCGAACAGGAGCGCGAGCAGGCCGAGGAGCGCCCAGCCGACCAGGCCGGGACCGGCGGGCCCGGCGGCGGTCGCCACGAACACGGCGGCGCCGACGAGCAGGAACGGGATCGCCACGACGAGCGCGAGGATGCCGACGATCAGACCCACCCCGATCCCCGCGGCGATGCCGAGGACGACGCGCACGACGAGGTAGACGCCGACCTCCTGCCACTCGCGGCGGAGCGTGGTGAGGACCCGACTCCAGGCCGAGAGGATCCCGCGGTCGGTCGCCAGCATCGTCGGCACGACGAAGTCGACGGTCAGCAGGGAGATCAGCCACCCGGCCAGCGCCACCAGGCCGAACAGCAGCAACAGCGGCACGAACAGGACCAGGATCGCCGGGGAGACCGCGGCGCCGCCGAGGACGACCGCGAGGACAGGGATGCCGAGGATGGCCAGGCCGACGAGCAGGAGGCCGATCCGGAAGACGAACAGGCGGATCCCTCGGCCGAGGTGGGCGCGGAACGGCTCCCGTATCCGGACGTTCCGGTCGACCAGCCCGGTGACGAGGACGAACTCCATGACCGCGCCGACGAAGGTCCAGACGATCCCCAGCAGGACCGCGAGGGCGATGAGGGCCAGCGCGAGGCCGAACAGCGCGTTCACCGTGCCGGGATCGGGCATCGGGAAGTCGGTCGGGACGTCGCCGCCGGCGCCGGGCGTGCCGCCGCCGCCGAAGTTCGCGCCGCCGGTCGGGGCGCCGATCCCGCCGCCGACGAACAGCGCGAGGAGAGCGAGTCTGAGCCACCGGCCACGGTCGACGGGGAGGAGCAATGACCGGGTGGCGTCGCGGGTGGAGGTCAGGGCGTCAGTCGCGATCCACGACATGTGTCAACCAGCGATCGCGAACGGTATAAATCCAGGTGTCGATTCTCCGGGACAGCGAGCGTGCGCCGCGTCCATCACCGGGTGCTGACGCCGACGCCGAGGTGACCGCGGCCCGCCGAACCTATCACCCCGCTGGCCCAACCGGGGACCATGCCGACCGACGCCCACGACGCGGCCGACGCCCACGACGCGCTCGCCGCCCGCGTCGCCCGCTGCCGCCAGCGCCTCCGTGATCTGGGGGCCGACGCCCTCGTCTGCTTCCCGAGCAACAACCTCCGGTACCTGACCGGGTTCGCCGAGGACCCGGGCGAGCGCCACCTGTTCCTGTTCGTGCCCGCCGACGCCGATCCGGTCTTCCTGGTCCCCGAACTCTACGGGACGCAGATACGGGACACGGCCGGGATCGCGGACGTGCGGACGTGGGCCGACGGGGACGACCCGCTCGCGGCGACCCAGGCCGTCGTCGACGACCTGGGCCTGGCGGAGGGGCGCCTGCTCGTCGACGACACGATGTGGGCGCGGTTCACCCAGGACTTCCGCGAGGCGTGCTCCGGCGCGTCGTTCGGCCTGGCGAGCGAGGCGCTCGCGCCCCTCAGACGGCGGAAGGACGCCCGCGAACTGGACGCGCTCCGGCGGGCGGGCGCCGTGGCCGACGGCGCGGTCGACCGCCTCCGCGACCTCGGTTCCGACGCCGTGGGGCTCACCGAGCGCGAACTGGCCCGCCGGATCGAGCGCTGGCTGACCGAGGCGGGCGGCGAGTCGCTCGCCTTCGAGGTGATCGTCGGATCGGGACCGAACGGGGCGATGCCCCACCACGCGCACGGCGACCGCGAGATCCGGCCCGGCGATCCCGTCGTCCTGGACTTCGGCGCGCGCGTCGACGGCTACGTGAGCGACCAGACCAGGACGCTCGTCTTCGACGGCGACCCTCCCGAGGCGTTCGAGCGCGTCCACGCGGTCGTCCGCGAGGCCCAGCGGGCGGGGGTCGACGCCGTCGCGCCGGGGGTCACGGCCGCGGCCGTCGACCGCGCCGCCCGCGAGGTGATCGAGGACGCGGGCTACGGCGAGGCGTTCGTCCACCGGACGGGCCACGGGGTCGGCCTCGACGTCCACGAGGAGCCGTACGTCGTCGCCGGCAACGACCTGGAACTGGAGCCGGGGATGGCCTTCAGCGTCGAACCAGGGATCTACCTCCCGGGCGAGTTCGGCGTCCGGATCGAGGACCTGGTGGTCGTCACCGAGGACGGCGCCGAGCGACTGAACCACACCGACCGCGGGTGGCGGTGCTGAGGCACCTAGTCGTCAGCCACCGCCGCATCGGCAGTCGCCCCCGAGTCGTCAGCCACCGCCGCGTCGTCAGTCGCCGAGGAGGGCGTCGACGTCGGCGTGGTCGGCGAGGAGGCGCCGCATCGCCTCGACGGTTCGGCGGTCGCGGGTCCGCCCGGAGCGGACGATCTCCTCGGCGCGCTCGACGACCGTGCGGGTGTCGCCGTTGACGGCGAGCACGGGGACGCCGCGGTCGGCGGCCGTGCCGAGCACCGCGCCCGGGGGCCGGTGGCCGCCCGTGAGGATCAGGCACTTCACGCCGGGGGCCTCGACGGCGGCGGTGTGGATCTCCGAGCGGTCGCCGCCGGTGATGACCGCGGCGTCCTTCGTCCGGCGGAAGTACCGGAGCGCCTCGTCGCCGCCCATCGCCCCGACGAGGAACCGCTCGACGTACGCGTCGGCGTCGTCCTCGCCCGCCAGGAACTCGGCGCCCAGTTCGTCGGCGAGTCCACGGACGGTGACGCCGGCGAGTTCCCGCTCGCGCGGGAGGACGCCGAGCACCGGGACGTCCCGGCCCTCCAGGAACGGGACGACCTCGCCCTCCAGTTCGTCGAAGGGCGCGTCGGCGACGCGGTTGAACAGGACACCCGCCAGCCGGTCGCCCACGTCCGCGGCGGCCGCGAGCACGTCGTCGACGTCGGTCGGCTCCGTGTACTCGCCGACGAGCACCACGTCGGCGTCGAGGAGGTCGGCCACCTCGGGGTCGGTCAGGTCGATGACGCCCCCGGTCGTGAGTTCGTCCGCCCCCTCGATCAGCATCCGGTCGGCGTCGGCCGCGAGGTCGTCGAAGCGGTCGCGCACGGTCGCGGCGAGTTCGTCGGCGTCCTCCTCGCCACGGATCGCGCTCCGGACGAACGTCGGCGAGTAGACGATGGGCTCCATCTGGTGCATCTCCGCGTCGAGGTCGAGGATGTCGCGGGCGAGCATCGGGTCCTGGTCTAGGGTCTTGCCGACCCGGCTCTGGAGGCGGGTCCCCTTCGGCTTCATGTAGCCGACGGCGTGGCCGCGGTCGCGCGCGAGGGCGCCCAGCGCCAGGGCGATCGCCGTCTTGCCTGTGCTCTCCCGGGTCGAGGTGATCAACAGCGTGTCGGTCATGGGTGTGGTGTGGGTCATCGCTCGGGTTCCGATCCTGGCTCGGGTTCCGGCACCGGTTCCTGGGTCGCGCCGCCATCCGCGTCGGCCGTCGTCGGTCGGTCGAGGGGCGCCTCGTCGCCCGCGTCCTCCGCCGCGTCGCCGTCGAGAGTCGCCCGGAGGTCGTCGAGGTCGACGGTCAGCCGCACGTCGACCGCGTCGACGCCGTCGGGCGTCGCGACCAGCGGGTTGATGTCCAGTTCGAGGATCGAGGGGAAGTCCGTGACGAGCTGGGAGAGGCGCTGGATCGTCTCGACGATCCCCGCGCGGTCGACGGGGTCGCGCCCGCGGGCGCCGCGCAGCAGCGGGGCGGCCCGGATCTCCTCGACCATCTCGCGGGCCTCGGTCTCGGCCACGGGCGCGACGCGGAACGTCGTGTCCTCCAGGATCTCGACGAAGATCCCGCCCAGCCCGAACATGAGGAGGGGGCCGAACTGCGGGTCGCGGTTCATCCCGACGATGGTCTCGACGCCCGCGTCGAGGTCGAGGCGCTCCTGGACCTGCACGCCGAGGACGGTCGCGTCGGGCTGGTAGTTGCGGGCGCGGGTGCGGAGGTCCTCGTAGGCGTCGTACACCTCCTCGTTGGGCACGCCGACCCTGACGCCGCCGATGTCGGACTTGTGCAGGATGTCGGGGCTGACGATCTTCATCACGACGTCGCCCTCGATCTCCTCGGCCAGTTCGACGGCCTCGACCGGATCGTCGGCGATGCCGCCGGCGGGCGTCGGGATGCCGTAGGCCGAGAGCAGGTCCGTCGCCTCGACGCCGAGGCGGGCCTCGTCGCGTTCGACGGCCCGGGACAGGACCTCGCGGGCGCGCTCGCGGTCGACGTCGAAGGTCGCCGGCGCCTCGTACTCCCGGTCGGCGAGGTCGCGGTAGCGCGCCAGGGCGTCGAGGCCGGCGACGGCCCGGGCCGGGTCGAAGTAGTTGGGGATCCCCGCCTCCCTGAGCCGCTCGGCCGCGGGATCGACGCGCTCGCCGCCCATGAAGCAGGCGGCGACGGGTTTGCCGTACTCGCGCTGGAGGGCGACGGTGTCGGCGGCGAGTTCCTGGTAGTCGAGCACCGCCGTCGGCGCCGACAGCACCACCGCGCAGTCGACGTTCGGGTCCGAGAGCGCGAGGTCCAGCGCGGCCCGGAACCGCTCGTTGTCGGCGTCGCCGACGACGTCGACGGGGTTGTAGATGTTGCCCTCGGCGGGCAGCGACTCGGAGAACGCCGACAGCGTCTCCTCGGCGAACGACGCCATCGACAGCCGCGAGTCGCCGACGGCGTCGGTCGTCAGCACGCCCGGCCCGCCCGCGTTCGTGATCACCGCCACGTCGTCGCCGTCGGGGATCGGCTGGGCGGCGAGCATCCGGGCGGCGTCGAACAGTTCCTCGACGGACTCGGCCCGGAGGACGCCCGCCTGCGCCAGGCCGGCCTCGTAGGCCGCGTCCGACCCGGCGATGGCGCCGGTGTGCGAGGAGGCCGCCTGCGCCCCGGCGTCGGTTCGGCCGGCCTTGACGAGCACGATGGGCGTGTCGCCGCTCACCTCGCGGGCCGCGTCGACGAACGCCCGGCCGTCCCGGATGCTCTCCAGGTAGCCGATCACGACGTCCGTCTCGGGGTCGTCCCCCCAGTGGGCGACGAAGTCGGACTCGTCGAGGACCGCCTTGTTGCCGAGCGAGACCACGTCCCGGAACCCGATCTCCTGGTCGGTGGCCCAGTCGAGGACCGCCGTGATGAACGCCCCCGACTGGCTCATGAAGGAGATCGACCCCGGGAGGGCGTTGTCCGGGCCGAAGGTGGCGTTCAGGCCGCTCTCGGTGCTCATGACGCCGAGACAGTTCGGCCCGACGAGGTTGAGGTCGTGGGCGGCGGCGACCGCTCGGAGTTCCCGCTCGCGGGCCGCGCCCTCGCTGCCGGCCTCGGCGAACCCCGCCGTGATCACGACGACGTTGCGGACGCCGGCCTCGCCGGCCTCCCGGACGACGTCGACCGCGACCTCGGGCGGGACGACCACCACCGCGAGGTCGGCGTCGGTCTCGGCGACGCTGTCGACGCAGGGGCGGCCGAACACCGACTCCTTGGAGGGGTTGACGGGGACGACGTCGCCCGCGAAGTCGGCCAGCAGGTTCTCGAGGATCGCCCGCCCGACCGAGCCCTCGCGCTCGGTCGCGCCCACGACCGCGACGGTCCCGGGCGCGAACAACTCGGTTAGGTCACCCATCGACTGGGCGTTCGCCCGCGCGCGTCTAAGGGGTTGTGACGCCGACGGGCGAGGGTGACAGTCGGGATTCGGGGACCGCTCGCGCCGGTCCCGCGACCGCTCAGACGAGGTCGTCCGGATCGTGGCGCGCGCGCATCCGCCGGGCCTCCGCGGCGTACCTCTCGCGCCGGTCGGGGTCGTCGACGCGGCCGAGGTTCGAGGGCGCCGCGTCGAGGGCGGCAGTCGTGTCGCGGACGTCCTGAAAACTCGTCAGCGCCCGCTCCTTCCGGAGGTAGCGGTCGCCGTCCGGGGTGGCGTACACCAGGTTGATGATGTTCTGCTCGTCGTCCGAGTACGTCCGCTCGACGAGCCACACCCGCACGGTCTCCTCGGTCGCCGACGCGTTCGGCTCCATACACCGTCTCCGACCCGGAGTGACAAGAATCGTCGGCCGATTCCCAGCGGCCGGGAGACGGCGGTCCGGTGGTTCGGCGCGGCGGCCGGGAGACGGCGGTCCGGTGGTTCGGCGCGGCGGCCGGGAGACGGCGGTCCCACGCGGTGGCCGGCGACCCGGCGACCTACTCGCGCGGGACCGCGACCGCCGCCTCGGTCGCGTCGGCCAGGCGACGGAGGCGGTCGGGGGCGACGGGGAACACGGCGACCGGGGTGCCCGCGGCCGCCCAGACGGCGTCGTGGTCAGCGAGCACCGGGTCGAACAGGACGGGGAGGTCATTCGAGTGACAGAACGGGGGGACGCCCCCGATGGCCCACCCGACGGTCTCGCGGACGCGGTCCGGGTCGGCCATCGCCACGGCGGCGGCGTCGACGTCGAGGGCGTCCGCGAGTCGCGCCTCCTCGACGCGGTTCGCACCGCTCGTGACCGCGACGACGAGGTCGTCCCCCGCCGCGAACACGAGGCTGCTCGCGATCGCGCCGACCGGACAGCCGATGGCCGCGGCGGCGTCTTCGGCGGTCTTCGTCCCCTCGGAGAACTCCCGGATCTCCGGGTCGAACCCGTACCGCTCGATCGATCGCTCCTTGAACTCCCTGGCCCGCGGATGCACGTCCGCGGCGTCGCCCGCGGCGGGCATAGGTGTGTCGTCACGGGATCGGGTCGGGGCTTCGCCGGGCGAAAATCGACGGGCGACACGCCGTCGAGAGATCCTATCGGATATTCGATATGAACGGCCCAGTGTCTCGCCGACGTGAGACGGTTTTAGGCCCGCCAAAAGTATCATGTTCGTGATAATGCTTTTCCGGGGCGGTCGCCTACGGACGCTCGATGAGTGTACTCGCGAACCTGACGTTCGTCTTCCTCGCCGGTCTCGTCACGGCGCTGGCGACGGGGGTCGGCGCGTTTCCCTTCTTCTTCGTCGACGACGTGAGCGACCGGTGGAACGTGGCCCTGTGGGGGCTGGCCTCCGGGATCATGGTGTCGGCGTCGGTGTTCGGGCTGGTCCTGGAGGCCCTCGGCGCGTACGTCTCGGTGTCGCTGGCGGGCGTCTCGGCCACGCCGGTTCCCGGCGACGTCCTCGGCCTCCTGGGGTTCGGCCTGCTCGCCGGCGTGGGCCTCGTGGTCGGCGCCCACGCGATCATCGACGACTACGAGGTGAGCCCGCGGAACTACGAGAAGGCCGACTACAAGAAGCTCGTGTTGATCCTCGGCATCCTCACGGTCCACTCCTTCCCGGAGGGGGTCGCCGTCGGCGTGGCCTTCGCGGACCTCGGGCTGGCGGGCGGCCTCTCGCTCTTCGGCTTCACCGTCCCGCTGCTCGCCATCTTCATGACGCTCGCCATCTCGATCCACAACGTCCCGGAGGGCGTGGCCATCTCCATCCCGCTCCGGACGATGGGCGTCTCCCCCTGGCGGATGGTGTGGTGGTCGGTGTTCTCCAGCCTCCCCCAGCCCGTCGGCGCGGTGATCGCCTTCTACTTCGTCCGGATCGCCCGCGAGTTCCTCCCCTTCGGCTTCGGCTTCGCCGCCGGCGCGATGATCTACCTCGTGGCGACCGAGTTCATCCCCGAGGCCCGGGAACTCGGCGAGCGCCTCCCGAACGGGGGAACGGCGGAACTGGTCGGCGGGTTCGTCGTCGGCATCGCCGCGATGATCCCGCTCGCCGTGTTCTGACGCGCGAGCGGGCCACGCCCCGCCGGGGCCGCGCGCGGCCTACTCGTCCAGCCGCCGGCACAGCGTCCCGTCGGGCAGTCCCACCGTCTCGTTCGGGTACCACACCCCGGTCCGCAGGTCGCCACCGGCGGTGACGACGACCGCAAGGGCCCACCACGACGGATCGGCCGGCCCGGACGGTGACCACGCGTGCTCGACGCGCGCGCCGTCGGCGAGCGACGCCGTCAGGGCGTACCGCCCCGGCGTCTCGGTGACGCGTGGCTGGATCGTCAGGGGCAGCGAGGTCCGGTACGTCTCGTCGAGGACGGTCGCCCCGTTCGCATCGGTGACTGTCACGTCCACCGCGCGCCCGCCCCGCTCCGGGTGGTCGTAGTCGGGGGGCGTGTGGAAGTCGTATAGCTGGAACCGCGCGGCGGGAGGTTCGCTCCCGTCGCGCTCGCCGTCCCCGTCGGACGACGCGACGACCGGCTCCAGGCACCGGTAGGCGTTGAACGGGATCCGCCGGTGACGGTCCGGCCCGACGAAGTGGGCGACGCCGGCGGCGTTCCGGCTCGCGCCGCTCGGCGAGCCGTCCGGGTCCCAGTACCGGGCCGAGCCGCGACACGTCGACAGCAGGTAGTACCCGCGGTCGGTGCGGTCGACGACGCCGACCGTAGGCCGCTCGACGGACACCTCGATGGCTGGACTCGACGCGAACCCGTCGACGAGGTCGTTGTGGACCAGGCGCCGCTCGTGGGTCGCGACGAACGACTGGGCGGCCGCGGGGTTCGACGCGTCGTCCGGAGTCGGGGTCGGCAGCGGCTTCCGCTCGGTGACGGTCGTCACCGACGGCGGCGGGGTCGGTTCGGGCGTCGGGGTCCGCGTCGCGCGCGATCCCGGGTCGGTCACGCATCCGGCGAGGGCGCCGGCGCCGCCCGCGAGCGCGGCGAGCAGTCGGCGGCGCTTCATCGGCGCACGGGCGGGGATGCGACGGGTCCGTTCGCGGACGGAGGTGATCTGGTGGAGGGCATCGGTCGACGGTAGAAGCGGCGGGTACTCGTAGTTCACGACTCCGGGGACCGCCGGCGGAACGGACCACGACCCCGGCGGAACGGACCACGACCCCGGCGGAACGGACCACGACCCCGGCGGGGCGCGGTCGCCGCGCGACGGGAGTCAGTCTGCCACCGAGGTGGATCAGTCCGTGACCGAGACGCCGCCGAAGGCGGCGAAGCCGGTGACCACCAGGTCGACGTCCTCGTGCTGGTTCTCGCGGCGGGGGCGGTCGTCGGAGGCGCCGCCGAGGACGGGCAGGACGTCCATGCGGACGTTCCACTCCCGGGGGACGATCACCTCGGCCCCGCCGAAGACGGCGACGGCGTCGACCCGCGCCGGGCGGTCGACGACCTCGGCGTCGCGGAGGTCGAGTTCGACGCCGCCGAACACCGCGGTGAGGTCGGCGCCGGTGAACGCCTTCGAGGTGTTCCGCCCGTCGACGCCGCCCAGCACGGCGAACAGCGAGGTGTGCCCCGCCTCGGACGCGCGGATCCGCGAGCGGTACTGGCCGAAGACCAGCGAGAGGCCGAAGGCGATCACGAACAGCGGCCAGTAGGCGAGCACCTGCTCGACCGTGGCGTACCCGAGCGCGACGGCCTGCCAGGCGCCGGCGACGGTGATCACGACGACCGGACCGACGAGGTTGCGGAACCCGCTGGCGACGAGCGCCCAGACGCCCACGAGGACGAACAGCGACGGGACGTACGCCAGCAGGCCCCCGGTCGGGTACGCGCCGGTGGTGTCGAGCAGGAGCAGGATCCCGACCAGGACGACCAGCGCGCCGAAGAGCACCTGGCCGGTCGGGAGCCGACGGATGGGGGGAGTTGAACTGGACATGGATACGTGTACGCTGGCTGTGACGATAAGCTGCGGTCCCGATTCCCGGACCGCGGTGATCAGTCCGCGGTCGTCAGTGGTCGGTCGCGGTCGTCAGTGGTCGGTTGCGGGCGGCTGCGTCCACCCACCGGTGGTCGGGGTGACTCCGACGAGGCGACTGCTGGACGGGCGGGGATCCTCGCGATAGCCTCGGCAGTCAGACGGGGTGTGGCGGTCGTAGCATCTCGTGTCTCGATCGTATCGACCGACGCGCCCGCTGGAGTCCGGGTCCTCGATGGGATTGATCGCCGTGTCCGTCGCCATCCAGGGCTTCGCCGGCGACGGCGCACCTGCTCGCTCCCTCAGTCGTCGGCGGGCTGGAAGCCGAACTCCCCGTAGATGTCGCCCGGGTGGGGACCGTCGTTCGGTTCCACGTCCTCCCGCTCGACGATGTTCTGGACGACCGATTCGTCGATGTCGTCCGCGTCGGGATAGTTGATCTCGATCAGGTTCCCCGAGGGGTCGCGGATGTACCACTGCACGGTGCCGGTGGGGAGGTAGAACACCGGCGGGTGGCCGTCGACGACTCCGTGGCCAGTCCGGTCGGTGAACGGTTCGGCTCTCGCGCTGTCGTGGTCCAGGACGCCTTCGTAGACGGGCTCGAACTCGTCGACGTGCAGCGCGAAGTGGCTGACCTCCGCCGGATCGGAGGGGTCGTCGAGGAGGTGCAGCTGGGCGTTCCCGATCCCGAACCACCTGACGGGGACGTCCCAGTTCGGCGTCGGTAACTCCTCGACGTCGAAGACTTCCTGATAGAACTCGGCGGTCTCGTCGAGGTCGTCGACCACGATCGTGACGTGCGTGTAACTTACTCCGACCATCACGGTCACCATGTGTGGATGAGGCATATAGGTCTTTGTCCTCGGTCCCGGCGCCATGGGCCAGTCTCGATGCGCTCGCGTCACGACCCGGACGCCCTCGTTCCCGCAACCGAACGATTTATCGTGGTAGTCGCGGGGGCTTGCGGTGTATGAAACTCGGCCGCTTCGTCGTCGAGACCCACTGTCACGCACAGCGCCACGCCGCCCGGATCCAGCAGGCGGGCGATGACCCCGACTACGGTCTCCTCGCCGGGAAGATGGACACGGCCGTCCCGGCCGACGAGGCCGACGAGGACGACGAGGTCATCGTCTACGACAACTCCGACCGCCTGAAGTACGACA
>Ga0207718_100182_pt1 | contig 72793 bp, 66 predicted proteins | sample A23M2SouthBayCA_FD_187749 | JGI IMG/M metagenome (GOLD analysis project Ga0207718, IMG submission 187749) | Aerobic enrichment media microbial communities from Eden Landing Ponds, California, USA - A23 M2 (SPAdes) | ecosystem: Environmental > Aquatic > Marine > Unclassified | place: Emeryville...
GGGTGCAGGGAACGAGCGAAGCGAAGTGACCGTGTTCCCGCGGGATCGACAGAGACTGAGTCCGTAGGACGAAGCCGTCCGGGAGCGTGGGTGCAGGGAGCGAAGTGACCGTGTTCCCGCGGGATCGACAGAGACTGAGTCCGTAGGACGAAGTCTCTGTGAACCAGCGAGACGCGAGCGATGCGAGCGTCTCGCGGGGCCGGCAGCGGCTGAGTCCGTAGGGCGAACGTCCTAGTTCCCCTGAATCGCGTCGATGACCATCGCCGCGGCGACGACGGCGTCCCGCGGGACGTCGCTGGCGTCGTCGATGACGATGTCGTACTTGTCCCGCAGGGACAACTGTCCCTCGATGCGTCCGACGTGGGCGCCGTTCGCGTCGGTTATCTCGTACTTGTGCGGGATGAGTTCGCCGAACGGGAGGAGGTTGCGCGCGAGGGTTACGAGTGCGCCCCGCGAGGTGATCTTCGCGAGTGCCGCCTCGGTCTCCCCGTCACGAATCGTCCACGTATCCTGGAGGATGGAGTAGTCGTTGTCGAGTATCGCGACGCGGTCACCGGTTTCGGCGTCCACGATGGCGTAGTTGCCCGCGACGTCGAGGATGCTTCCCGCCTTGACGGTGAACACCTCGTTGCCGTCGGCGTCGACGAAGGGGAACTCCTCTTTCAGTTTGAACAGTTTCTGTTTGGCCCGGAGGACGAGGTCGCCGTTCCCGTCGTAGGCCGCGTACTTGTTGCGGACGAGGGACTGCTCGACGGTGTACCGGGAGTCGTCCAGGTCGAGAGCCGAGAAGCCGTGATCGGCGGGCATACGGCAACCTCACGGCGTGATCGCTTATGAATGCTGGCCGCACGCGGGTCGGTCCACGCCGCCGTTTCCGTTTCGACAGGGCTTAACGACTCGCCCTCGCTCGTGACGATATGAGCGAGGAGTCGCGGGGCGCTCCATCGACCGCGTTCGTCCCCGGACATATCACCGGCTTTTTCGCCCCCAGTCCAGCCGACGACCCGGCGCGTGCGGGCTCTCGCGGCGCCGGGCTCACCCTCACCGACGGCGTCCGGGTGACGGTTCGCGAGGTGGACGACGGCAGCCCGACCGTCACGCTCGACGGCGAGCCCATCTCGATGCCGCCGGTCGAGTCGGTGCTCGACGGACTCGGCGTGGCCGACCGGGCCCGGGTCGTCGCTCAGAGCGATCTTCCCCTCGGGACGGGCTTCGGCGTCTCCGGCGCGATGGCGCTCGGGACGGCGCTTGCGGCGAACGACCGCTTCGGTCGCGAGCGCTCGGCGAACGACCTCGTGACGCTCGCCCACTGCGCGGAGGTGGTGGCGGGGACCGGCCTCGGCGACGTGGTGGCGCAGGCCCGTGGCGGTGTGCCGATCCGTCTCGATCCCGGCGCGCCGGGGCACGGCCGCCTCGACGGCGTGCCCGCCACGCGGCGCGTCGAGTATCTCACCTTCGGCGACCTCTCGACGGCGGACGTTCTCGCGGGCGACACGGACCCGCTCGTCGCCGCGGGGGCCGAAGCGCTCGACTGCCTGACCGACCGGCCGACGCTGCCGACGTTGGTCGCGGCGTCGCGTCGGTTCGCCCGCGACGCCGGGTTGTGGACCGACCGGGTGCGTGCCGTCGTCGACGCCGTCACCGAGGCAGGTGGCGAGGCGTCGATGGTGATGCTCGGCGAGACGGTGTTCGCGCTCGATTCGGGGCTCTCCGACGCGGGATACGACGCGAACGCGTGCCGGACGTGTGACGCCGGGGCGCACCTCGTCGCCGCGGACGACCGCTGATCGGCGCGCTTTTTAGCCGCCACCGCCACCGAAACGGCATGGTCGAGGGCGACATCCCCACGGACCACCCCCGCCACGACTCGCTGGTGACGCGCCACCGCATCGAGGCCGGCGTCGAGGCCGGCATCACCAGCAAACAGGGCCTCATCGCCGAGGGGCGTGGCGAGGCGTTCGACTACCTGCTCGGCGAGCGAACGCTCCCGTCGGCGGACGACGCGGCGCGCGCGGCCGCCGCCCACCTGTTGCTCGCCCGCCACCCCGTCATCTCGGTCAACGGGAATGCGGCGGCGCTGGTGCCCGACGAACTCGTCGCCCTCGCCGACGCCGTCGGCGCGGATCTGGAGGTGAACCTCTTCAACCGCACTGACGAGCGGATGCGGGCCATCGCCGACCACCTCCGCGACCACGGCGCCCGCGAGGTGAAGGGACTCGACGCCGACGCGCGCATCCCGGACCTCGATCACGAGCGCGCAAAAGTCGACGCCGACGGCATCGCCGACGCCGACGTGGTGCTCGTCCCCCTGGAGGACGGCGACCGCGCGGCGGCGCTCGCCGACCTCGGCAAGGTCGAGATCGTCGTCGACCTCAACCCCCTGTCGCGGTCGGCGCAGGTCGCCGACGTACCCATCGTCGACAACATCCTGCGGGCGATTCCGAACGTCACTGCCCACGCCCGGGCGCTGGCAGACGCCGACCGCGCCACGCTCGTCCGGAGCGTGCAGGCGTTCGATCCGGCGGCGGCGCTCGACGACGCCGAACGCGCCATCCGTTCGGGTGACCTCTAGAGGCCGCTGACGAAGATGGACACCCACCGGGACGGGTCGGGCCGCCGTTCCACCTCTACCGCCTCGATTCACTTCACCCACTGGAAGCCGCGTCGCCCGTCGCCGCGGCGGCCAGGCCGACGAGCGCGAACAGCGACCAGTCCACGAGCCAGTGGGGGTTCGAGACGCACGAGCCGCGCCCGAAGGTCCGGCACGCCGTACGGTAGCGACTGGTGAGAGCGCGGCTACCGAGCGTCGTCGAGTGCGCGCTCGATGCGGTCGAAGCCCTCTTCGAGGCGGTCCAGACTGTTCGCGAAGCTCAGGCGAACCCACCCCGATCCGACCTCGCCGAATCCGTCGCCCGGCGCGAGGACGACGCCGTACTCCCGGAGGAGGTGCTCGGCAATCTCGAGGCTCGTCCCGGGGAGGTCGAGGTCGAGGAAGGCGTAGAACGCACCCTCCGGCCGGGGGCTGGTCAGGCCGTCGATGTCGGCGACCCGCTCTACCACGTAGTCGCGGCGCGCGTGGAAGGCGTCGTACATCTCCTCGGCGGCATCCTGTGGCCCGGTCAGCGCCGCGAGGGCGGCGTGCTGGCTCACGCTCGACGCACAGGAAGTGGTCGACTCGTGGATCTTGGTCGCCTGATCGACGATGTCGGCCGTTCCCGCGAGCCATCCGACCCGCCACCCGGTCATGGCGTAGCGTTTCGAACAGGAGTTGACCGTGAGGACGTTCTCGGGGTGGCCCGCCATGGCGGCGACGCCCTCGGGCTCTCGGTCGTAGCTGAGTCCGAGGTACACCTCGTCGGCGACGACGTAGGCGTCGTGGGCGGCGGCGGCGTCGACGACGGCGCGGACCTCGTCGGCGTCGTAGGTGCGCCCGGTGGGGTTGTTGGGCGAACAGAGGATCACGAGGGCGGTGTCGGGACCGATGGCGTCGACGAGGCGGTCGGCGTCGAGGGCGAACCCGTCCTCGGCGGGCATCGGAACCGGGTTGGGCACCCCGTCGGCCATCCGGGTCTGGACCCAGTAGTTGGGGAAGCCGGGCGTCGGGAAGACGACCTCCTCGCCGGGCGAGACGGTACAGAGGGCGGCGAGGTGGAGCGCCTCCATCCCGCCCGCGGTGACGATCACTTCGTCGGGGGTGACCCGAACGCCGTAGTCGCTCGCCATGTGGTCGGCGATAGCGTCGCGGAGTTCCGGGTTGCCGGCGTTGGTGGTGTAACTGGTGTGGCCGTCCCGCGCCGCCGTGCAGGCGGCGTCGACGACGTGATCGGGCGTGTCGAAGTCGGGGATTCCCACTTCCAGTCGCACGAGGTCGCCGTCCATCTCCTCCGCGATGTCGAACATGTAGCGGATGCTGGAGCGGTCGACGGACTTGACGCGGTCGGTGGGACCGAGGGTCATATGCGGCGGTGGCTCGGCGACAGCAAAAGGGGTTCGATCCCCGTCAACTATAGATGCGGTCGGGACGCTTCATCGCCCATGTCCGTTCCACCCTACTTCTTCGGCGTCTACCACTGGCGCGAGCGACTGCGCCGGATCGCCGTCTCGGCGCTCCTGCTCGTGGCGTCGGTCGTCGGCTTCCGGCGTGGCCGCCGGGCAGTCCGGGCGGTCGCGGTCGTCGTCGCCAGCGGGGCGCTCTACCGCGGCGGCGACGCCGTTCGCCGCCTCGTCTCGCCGGTGCCGTGGGCGCTCGACCGGGCAAAGTACGACGGCCTCGCCTCGATCCTGCCGCTCTCGGACGCCGACCGCGTCCTCGACGTGGGGTGTGGCTCCGGGCGGTCGCTCGTCGGGTTGGCGCCACACCTCCCCGACGACTGCCTCGTCGTCGGCCTCGACGTGTTCGACGACCGGGTGATCCTCGGCAACGGGCCGCAGTTGGCGCGGCGCAACGGCGCCCGCGCGGGCATCGACGCGTCTCCCGTCGCGGGCGACGCCTCGCGGCTTCCCCTCCGTGACGGCGCCTTCGACGTGGTGACCGCGTGCCGGGTCGCCCACGACGTGCCCGAGGATCGGCGGGCGGCGGCGTTCGACGAACTCCGACGGGTGTGTGCCCCCGACGGCGCCGTCGGTCTGCTGGAACTCCCGATCACCCCCGACGGCGTCACCGATTACGAGGCGTACTGGCGGCGGTGTCTGGCGGACGCGGGGCTTCGCGTCGAGCGGCTGGTGCGGATCGAGCGTCCGCGACGGCCGGGGAAGCCGTACGTCGCCATCGCGGCGACGCCTCGGTGATTTCGGTTCGGGCGATCGGCATCGGCGTGGTCTCGACGCCACCCATCACCGGCCGGAATCGTCGCACGCCGAACCGGCGGGCTTTAGGGTCACATCCCCCAGTGAACACGTATGAGCCACGAGGAGTTCCCCACGGAGCGGCCAGCGGTGGTGACCTGTGGGTTGCCCTACGCCAACGGCGACCTCCACATCGGGCACCTGCGAACGTACGTCGGCGGCGACGTCTACGCCCGCGCCCTGCGCAAACTCGGGCAGGAGACGGCGTTCGTCTCCGGGTCGGACATGCACGGGACGCCCGTCGCGGTCAACGCCGAACAGGAGGGCGTCTCGCCCGAGGAGTTCGCGCTGGAGTGGCACGAAACCTACGAAGCGACCTTCCCGAAGTTCGGCGTCGACTTCGACAACTACGGTCACACCCACGACGCGACGAACGTGGAGACGACGACCGAAATCGTCCGGGCGCTGGAGGAGAACGGCCACGTCTACGAGAAGGAGATCATGGTGGCCTACGACCCCGCGGAGGAGCAGTCGCTCCCGGACCGCTACGTCGAGGGCACCTGCCCCTACTGTGGCGAACGCGCCCGCGGCGACGAGTGCGACGAGGGGTGTGGGCGCCACCTCGAACCCGGCGAGATCGAAGCCCCCGAGAGCACGATCACGGGCAACCCCGCCGAATACCGGGAGCAGACCCACAAGTTCTTCCGCGTCTCCGCGTTTCAGGAGTACCTCGGCGAGTTCATCGACCGGCTGGAGGGGACGCCCAACGCCCGCAACCAGCCGCGCGAGTGGATCGAGGGGGAGCTTCGGGACTGGTGTATCACGCGCGACATGGACTGGGGGATCGACTACCCGGAGAGCGAGGAGCAACGCTCCTCGGAAAGCCGGACACGGTCCGGCGATGGCGAGGGCGCCGACGACCTCGTCCTCTACGTCTGGGTGGACGCCCCCATCGAGTACATCTCGTCGACCAAGCAGTATTCGGAGCGGGTCGGCGCCGACGAGTACGACTGGGAGGAAGTGTGGCGCGAGTCCGGCGGCGAAATCGTTCACGTCATCGGGCGGGACATCATCCAGCACCACACGGTGTTCTGGCCCGCCATGTTGCGCGGCGCCGACTACACCGAACCCCGCGCGGTGATGGCGAGTGGGTTCATCACCCTGAACGACAAGGGGTTCTCCACCTCCCGCAACCGCGCGGTGTGGGCCGACGAGTATCTCGACGAGGGGTTCGATCCCGACCTGCTCCGCTACTACCTCGCCACCAACGGCGGGTTCCAGCAGGACGTCGACTTCTCGTGGGACCGCTTCCGCGAACGCGTCAACAACGAACTCGTGGGCACGGTCGGCAACTTCGCGTACCGCGCCCTCCTCTTTGCCCACCGGGAGTTCGGCGGGGCGCCGGAGGCCCCCCTCTCCGACGAGGTGCGCGAGCGCATCGAGACGGCGATCGACGACTTCGCGGCCGCCGTCAACGACTACTCGGTGCGGGACGCGGGCGACGCCGCCGTCGCCCTCGCGGGCTTCGGCAACGAGTACATCCAGCGCAACGAGCCGTGGAACCTCGTCGACGACGATCCCGACCGCGCGGCGCAGGTGATCCGTGACTGCGCCCAGATCGCGAAGGCCGTCGCCGTCCTCTTCGCGCCCGTCGCGCCCGGCACTTGCGAGCGCCTCTGGTCGCAGGTCGGCGGCGAGGGGTCGGTCCACGACGTGACCGTCGACGCGGCGCTCGAACCGCCCGCCACGGCGCTCGACGAACCGGACGAACTCTACGAGAAGATCCCCGAGGAGCGCGTCGAGGAACTGAACGCGAAACTGGCCGAGCGAGTGCAGTCGGCTGCAGACGAAGCCGAGGAGAGCGATTCCGAGATGACCACTGACACTGACACCGACTTCGACTCCATCGAATCCGACCGCATCGACTTCGAAACGTTCCAGGATCTCGACATCCGCGTCGGCGAGATTCTGGAGGCCGAGGGGATTGAGGGCGCGGACAAACTCGCCCGCCTCGTCGTCGACATCGGCGTCGAGGAGCGCCAGATCGTCGCGGGGATCAAACAGCTCCACGACCTCGACGAACTGCCGGGGACGCGCGTCGTCGTCCTGGCGAACCTGGAGCAGGCGGAACTGTTCGGCGTCGAGTCGAACGGGATGGTGCTGGCCGCGGGCGAGGAGGCCGACCTGCTGACGACGGTCGGCGACGCGGTGCCGGGCGAGCGGGTCAGGTGACTCCGCGAGCGTAGTCAGTCAGCCGGTCGCCTTTTTCACCCGCCCCGTCGAAGGGTCGGTATGCGACGAGCGAAGATCGTCTGTACGTTGGGCCCCGCCTCCGACGATCGCGAGACGATACGGGAACTCGCGGACGCCGGCATGGCCGTGGCCCGACTCAACGCGAGTCACGGCACCCACGAGGACCGCGCCGCGTTGATCGAGCGCATCCAGTCGGTGGACGCGGCGGTCGACGCCCCGCTCTCCTCGATGCTCGACCTGCAGGGGCCGGAAGTGCGGACGGCGGCCATCGACGATCCGATCGACCTGCCGGCCGACTCGACGGTTCGGTTCGTCGAGGGCGACGACGCGACGCCGGCGGAAGTCGGCCTCTCCTATGCCATTTCGGCCGTGGAACCCGGCGACACCGTCCTCCTCGACGACGGTCGGATCGAGACGACCGTCGAGTCGGTCGAGGGCGGGACCGTCACCGCCCGCGTCGTCTCCGGCGGCGAGTTGGGGAGTCGCAAGGGCGTGAACATCCCCGGCGTCGATCTGGATCTCGACGTGGTGACCGACCGCGACCGCCGGGACATCGAGGTGGCGGTGGAGAAGGAGGCGGACTTCGTCGCCGCGAGTTTCGTCCGCGACGCCGACGACGTGTACGAAGTCACCGACGCCATCGAGAACGCGGGCGGCGACATCCCCGTCATCTCGAAGATCGAGCGGGCGGGCGCGGTCGACCACATCGACGACATCGTCGAGGCGTCCTACGGCGTGATGGTCGCCCGCGGCGACCTCGGCGTGGAGTGCCCGCTCGAACATGTGCCGATGGTACAGAAGCGGATCATCCACAGCGCCCAGGACGCGGGCGTCCCCGTCATCACGGCGACGGAGATGCTGGACTCGATGGTTCACTCGCGGCGGCCGACGCGTGCGGAGGCATCGGACGTTGCCAACGCCGTCCTCGACGGGACGGACGCGGTGATGCTCTCGGGCGAGACGGCCATCGGCGACCACCCCGTGCGCGTCGTCGAGACGATGGATCGCATCGTCCGAGAGGTGGAGGCGAGCGACGAGTACGCCGAGACGCGAGAGGGACGGGTGCCGCCGGCCGCGGAAGGCTCACAGACGGAGTCGCTGGCCCGGGCGGCCCGTTTTCTCGCGCGCGATCTCGGCGCCGCGGCCATCGTCGCCGTCTCCGAGTCGGGCTACACGGCGCGGGCGACGGCGAAGTTCCGGCCCGGCGTCCCGGTGGTGGCGACGACGCCCCGCGACCGGGTGCGCCGCCAACTCGCGCTCTCGTGGGGCGTCGACGCCCAGTACGCCGCCTACCGCGAGGACATCGAGGGGATGATCGACGCGGCGGTCGACGCCGCCATCGAGGCCGGCGCCGCGGAGAGCGGCGACACCGTGGTCGTCCTCTCCGGCATGATGACCGAACTCGCAGGGACGAACTCCACCAACATGCTGAAAGTCCACATCGCGTCGGAGACGGTGGCGACGGGGCGAAGCGTCGCGCGCGGTCGGGTTTCCGGCCCGGTGTTCCGGTGTCCGGACGGCGACCTCTCGACCGCGCCCGCGGGCGCCATCGTCGTCCTTCCGGCCACCTTCGACGGCGAGTTCACCGGCGACACCGGCCGGATCGGCGGTATCGTCGACGCGCGACCGGGGATGACGAGCTACGCGGCGCTGGTGGCGCGGGAGCACGGCGTGCCGATGATCAGCGGCGCACCCCTGCCCGACGAGGTGGCCGACGGCGCGACGATCACGCTCCACGCCGACCGCGGCGTCGTCTACGACGGCGACGTGACCCCGCGCGAGCACCAGCGGTAGGCCTTTCAGTGACCGCCCGCTATTCTCGCCTATGAGTGCGTTGTCCGACGACGAACGCGACGACGACGAGTCGCCGTGGCGGTTCGCTGTCGACGAAGTCGGCGAGGACGCCCCCGAACCGGAGACGATCGATCCCGGCTCTCCCGAACTGGAGAACGCCGCGTTCGTCCTGCTCGGGGTGGCGCTCTCGGGGTTCGTCTTCTACGCCGCCCTCGCCAGTCTGTAGTCGGCACCCGTGGCCGACAGTATAAACGCCCGCGGCCCAAACGTCCGCGTATGGTCGTTCCGATGGGCGTCCTCCAGATGGGATTCGAACTCGGACCGGAGACGCTTCCCCTCCTCCTCGTCGTCGCCGGTCTCGGCCTCTCTATCGCGGAGGCGATGGCGCCGGGTGCCCACTTCGCCGTCCTCGGCGTGGCGTTGCTCGCAGCGGGCATCGTCGGCCTGTTGCTGGGCCCGCTGGCCGGCCCACTCGTCCTCGCGGTGCTCGTCCTCGTGTTCGGCGGCCTCGCCCTCGCCGGCTACCGCCGGTTCGACCTCTACGGCGATTCGGCCGCGGCACAGACGAGCGACTCGGGGTCGCTCCGGGGCCGAACCGGGCGCGTGACCGAACGCGTCACGCCTCAGTCCGGCACGGTCAAACTCGACCGCGGCGGCTTCAACCCCAACTACGCGGCCCGGTCCATGGACGGAGCGATTCCGGTCGGGACCGAGGTGCTGGTCATCGACCCCGGCGGCGGCAACGTGCTGACGGTCACGTCGCTCGAAGACGTCGAGGACGACATCGACGCCGAACTGGCTCGGGGACGGGTCGCCGACGCGGAGGCCGAGGCGGACGCGGCCGAGCGCGACACTGCGTCCGAGGACGAACCGGAGCGAGCGTAGCCGCCGCGTCACCGTGGCGTTTAAATCGCGGCCGCTCCGAACGGACCACAATGGCTTTTGAGGAGCTGCTGAGCGATCCGGTGATCCAGAAGTACCTCCACGAACTCGTCGGACCGACGGGGATGCCGGTCGCGGCCGCGCCGCCGGACGGGGAGGTGACGGACGAGGAACTCGCGGAGGATCTCGGGCTCGAACTCAACGACGTTCGACGGGCCCTCTTCATCCTCTACGAGAACGACCTCGCCAGTTACCGCCGCGTCCGCGACGAGGACTCCGGGTGGCTCACGTATCTCTGGACGTTCGAGTACGAGAACATCCCGGAGAACTTGGAGGAGGAGATGTACCGCCTGCTCGACGCACTGGAGGAGCGACTGGAGTACGAACGGACCCACGAGTTCTACCTCTCCGAACCCGCGGGCATCCGGTTCGAGTTCAGCGAGGCGATGGAGTTCGACTTCCAGTGTCCGGAGACGGGGGCCCCGCTCGAACCGATGGAGAACGACGACCTCGTTCGGGCGACTGAGCGCCGTATCGATGAGCTCCGGAACGAACTCAACGTGGACGTCACCCGCTGATGGTCGTTCTCGCAACCAAATGTTACGTCGAGGGGTCGGCCCGGGAGCGGGCGCTCGACGGGATGACCTCGCTCGTCGACAACGCCATCGGTGATCTCGACGTCGACTGGCAGGTCGGCGTCCGCCACGACGACTTCGTCTCGGTGACGGTCTCCGGCGAGGACGAAGTCGTCGCCCGCAACGTCCTGCGCGAGGAGTGGGGCGAGGTCGGCACGGGCTTCGAGGACGGCGAGGTGTACGTCGGCACGCTCGAATCGTGGGACGAGGACGGATTCGTCCTCGATGCCGGCGAGCGTGTCCGGATTCCGGCCGAGGAGTTGGGGCTGGGTCCCGGGTCGCCGTCGCAGGTCCGGGACCGGTTCGGCCTCGTCCAGCACCTTCCCTTGCGGTTCGTCGCCGGCGACCCGCCACGACTCGCCGACGAGGAACGCGACCGGCTGTTCGAGTGGACGCGGAGCGACAACGGCCGACTGAACGTCAACAGCGCGACGCGGGGCGAGGTGCGGGCGACGATCAACCGCGCTGGCCACGCCCGCGACATCGTCACCGTCGAACGTCTCGGCCTCCTCGAACAGAGCGTCGTCTGCAGGGAGGGAACCGACCCGCCGGGCCTACTCGCCAGCGTCGGGGAGTACTTGCCGGCGGAACTCAAATGCGTCATTCCCTGAGCGATGAACCGCCGGTATCTGATCCCGCTCGCGCTCGTCGTCCTCGCCCTCACCTCGGGCTGTATGGGCTTTTTCGGCTCCCAGCCCATCTCCGACGAGCGACTCGACGAGGACCCTCCGTCGCCGTACGTCTGGGACAGCGACGTGAACGCCCACATCACGATCACGGAGAACGCCCGCTTCCAGGCCGTCTACCGGCTCAACCGGTCGTCGATCGAACTGTTCCGCCGCGACGGCTTCGGCGGGCGCAACTCGATTCCCGTCTCGGCCGTCCGCTACCGGTATCCGAACGGGACGGTCATCACGGGGACGGAACTCCGGGCGCGTGGCGGCGCCATCGACCGTTCGCGCTCGCGGGTGTCGATCACGCTTCCCTCGGGCGCCGAGCGCGGGCAACTCGCGTTCACGTCCGACAGCACGCCCAAGCGATTCAGTCTGCCGACGTTCGTCAACGGCTCGTACGCCGTCGTCCTGCCGCCGAACCGCCGCGTCGAGGTGTTCCCCTTCGGGAAGGTCAACCCCGGCGGCTACGAGGTCACGGCGCAGGGCGACCAGCGGGTCATCCGCTGGGACAGCGTCGAAACCGACGCCGTCTCGGTGCAGTTCTACCTCCAGCGCGACCTGCTGATCTTCGGCGCCGCCGCGGCGGTGTTGGCGGTCGTCGGCGTCGGCGGCGTCTTCTACTACAAGCGTCGAATCGACGCGCTCCGCCGGCAGCGCGAGGAACTCGGCCTCGACGTCGACACCGAGGACGACGAGTTCGGTGACGAGCCGCCACCGGGGATGGGCTGACGACCGCGGACGGCGACTTGCCGTCGGTCACGACCCTTTTCAAGTCCGCCCGCCTACCCCCGCCCATGCGAGTCGCGGTCGTCACCGTCGGCGACGAACTGCTGTCCGGGGATACGGTCAACACGAACGCGACGTGGCTGTGTGACCGCCTCGACGAGCGTGGCGTGTCGGTCGAACGGGTCACGACCCTCCCCGACCGCGTCGCCGACATCGCCCGCGTGGTCAACGAGTACCGCGCGGAGTACGACGCGGTGATCGTCACCGGCGGCGTGGGACCGACCCACGACGACGTGACGATGGACGGCGTCGCGGCCGCGTTCGGGCGCGAGGTCGTCCCCAACGCGGACGCCGAGGCGTGGATCGCCGACCACGGCGACTACTCGGCCGCGGATCTCACGCCGGGGACGACCCACCTCCCGGCGGGGGCGCGGATGCTGCCGAACCCCGAGGGCGTCGCGCCGGGGGCCGTCGTCGACGGCGTCTACGTGCTTCCGGGCGTCCCCGACGAGATGAAAGCGATGTTCGAGACGGTGATCGAGGAGTTCGAGGGCGCCCCGACCCACGTCGAGGAGGTGCGGACGAGCGAACCCGAGAGCGCGCTGATCGACCGGATCGAGGCCGTCCGCGAGGAGTTCGAGGTGACCATCGGGAGCTACCCCGGCGAAGACGTTCGGCTGAAAGTGATGGCGGTCGACGCGGAGACGGCGGCCGCGGCGGCCGCGTGGCTTCGGGAGCGCGTCGACGAGAGTCGCGGCTGAAACCGTTCACACGTCCGATCGTCTGCAGTCTCGCGAGTGACGACGTTCGAACGCGACCTCAGCGACCGAGATACAGGAGCCAGAGGCCGGTGACGAGGATACTGACGAGCAACACGACCGCCGCCGTCGCGGTGATGGGGAGGGGTTCCCCGGCCTGAAGCGGGAGTGCGAGCATACTCGGGGGTATCGCCGGCAGTCGCTTAAGTGTTCGTTCCGCGGAGCCGCGACCCTTTTCCCCCGGCCCACGTAGGGTCGCCCATGCGACTCGGGTTCGTGGTCAACCCCATTGCGGGGATGGGCGGGCGGGTCGGCCTGAAAGGCACCGACGACAAGGTCGACGAGGCACGCGCTCGTGGCGCTACGCCGCGGTCGCCGGACCGTGCCCGCCGCGCCCTCGACGCCATCGCGGCGCAGGTGCCGAACGTGACGCTGCTGACGTGGGGCGCGCCGATGGGCGCCGACCTCGCCCGCGAGGCGGGGTTCGACCCCGAGGTGCTCGGCGACCCGGGGGGCGAGGAGACGACGGCGGCCGACACCCGTGCGGCCGTCGCGGCCTTCCTCGACGCCGACGCCGACCTGGTCTGTTTCGTCGGCGGCGACGGTACGGCCGCGGACGTAGCCGAGGCGCTCGACGGATCGGACACCCCGATGCTCGGTGTCCCCGGCGGGGTGAAGGTGTACTCCTCGGTGTTCGCCGTCTCCCCGGAGGACGCCGCGGACGTGCTGGCCTCGTTCGAGCGCACCGAGCGCCGGGAGGTGATGGACATCGACGAGGACGAGTACCGCGAGGGGTCGGTGAACCCGGAGCTCCGGGCCGTCGCGTGGGTCCCCGTCGGCGAGGACCTGCAGTCGTCGAAACAGACGGGGAGCGGGAACGTCGAGGCGGTCGCCGAGGGGTTCGCCGAGGAGGTCGACCCGGGCGTCACCTACGTGCTCGGTCCCGGAAGCACGGTCGGGGCGATCAAGGATGCGCTGGGGTTCGAGGGGTCGCCGCTGGGCGTCGACGTGTGGCGCGACGGCGAGGTGCTCGCCCGGGACGCGAGCGAGGCCGAGATTCTCGACGCGCTGGGCGACCGAAACGTGATCGTCGTCTCGCCCATCGGCGGACAGGGGTTCATCTTCGGCCGGGGGAACCCGCAGCTCTCCCCGGCCGTGATCCGTCAGTGTGCGATCGAGGTGGTCGCCTCGCGGTCGAAGCTCGACGACCTCGGGGCGCTCCGGGTCGACACCGACGATCCGACTCTCGACGCCGACCTCCGGGGCTGGACGCGCGTTCGCGTCGGCCGCTTCGAGTCGCGGCTGCTGGAAATCCGGTGAAACCGCATCACCTCAACATCTATCATGAGGTATAATGGTGCATAGTGAAGATTAAGGTCACTGGGATAGATACGTGTGGTATGGAAACGCGTAAAGTGCAACGGTTGGGACCCTCGACGCTGGCGATGACGCTCCCGGCGGAGTGGGCCAAGGAGCACAACGTGGAGAAAGGCGACGAGGTGTCGCTTCGCATGGGCGGGAAAGGTACCCTGACGGTGCTTCCGGAGTCGGCGAGCACGGAGGGGTCGATGGCGACCATCCACGCCGACAACCTCGACTCCCGGGCGCTCGAACGTGCGATCGTCGCCCAGTACGTCCTCGGGCGTCGCGTCATTCACATCCAGAAGTCCGAGGGCGCCCTCGACAGCGAACACATCAATGCCGTCTACCGGGCGGAGACGCAGTTGATGGGATTGGGCGTGATCGAGGAGACGCCCGAACGGATCGCGATCCGATGTTCGGTCGACCCCGAGGACTTCACGCTCGACAACCTCCTCGAACGCCTCGAAAACACGGGGAGTACGATGCGTGGCGAGTCGATCAAGGCGCTCGCCCACGGCAACCCCGACCTAGCCGAACGGGCGCTGAACCGCGAGCGGCAGGCGAACAAAATCTTCGTCCTCCTGCTTCGCCTGATCTTCATGGCTTACCAGAATCCGAACCTCGCGCGGGCGGTCGGTCTCGAATCCGGCTTCCCGCTCATCGGCTACCGCTCGGTCGCGAAGAACCTCGAACTCACCGCCGACAACGCCGAGGACATCGGGAATATCGCCCTCGACGCGAAAGACAACACCCTCGACGTCGACGGGTCGACGATGCGGCGCATTCGCGAGTTCACCGACCAGGTCGACGAGATCACCGTCACCGCGGTCGAGGCGGTCGTCGAACGGGACTACGACAAGGCCATCGCGGTCGGGCGGCTGTACGAGGAGATCACCGAGCGCGAGATGGAACTGATCCGGAGCCTGCCGGACATGCCGAAAGTCGAACTCCTTCGCACGCGCGAAGTGCTGGTCAGCCTGCAACAGACCGCACAGTACGCCATGCGCAACGCCGAAATCGCGGCGAACCTCGCGCTCAACGAGGAGTCCGACCACGTCACCATCGAATAAACGCCGGTTCGCCTTTTCCTCCGCTATCGCGTCGGTTCGACCGGAACCGTCCTGCCCCGCATCCCGATAGCGAGGAGGCCGCCGTCGTCGGTCGGGGTGGGTGTCGGTGTCGGCGTCGCCGTCCCATCGTCGGCCGGTGTGGGCGTCGGTGTCGAAGTCTCCTCATCGTTCGGCGTCGCCGTCGTGGTCCCGTCGCCGTCGAGGAGGCCGTCGTCGGTTGGTGTCGGCGTCGATTCGCCGTCACTGGGCGTTTCTGTGGGCGTCGCCGTCCCGTCTGCACCATCGAGGAGACCACTGTCGTCGCTCGGCGTCGGGGTGGGCGTCCCCGCTGGCGTCGGGGTTTCGCTCTCGCTGTCCTCACTGCTCGCTCCGTCGTCCGCCTTGTTGTCGAAGATGTCCGTGTCGATGGTCCGGGTGTAGGTCAGCGGATCGAGCGGCACTTCGACGGTTTCGGTCGGGAGTTCGAACCGCGCCGAGAAGTCGATGCGGAGGTCGGTCACCTGGTCGTTCTGCAGGTGGCTCACCCACCACTCGTCGATGTTGTCGTTGTTCAGGGTCGTCGTCGCCTGGATGGTCCGGGTCCCGCCCGGTGGGATGACGCCCTGGTCCTCCGTCGTCCCGTCCCCCATCTCGATGCCGTTCATGGTCGCCCGATAACTGAGTTCGGAGACGGGGATGGGGTAGGCGTTGGGGTTGTGGACGACAAAGCGCATGTCGATGTTCGTCTCCGAGGCGCTCACGTTCCCCCACTGCGCGCTCGTCTCCCGGATGACGAGGATCGGTCCGCCGGTTGGCGATTCGCCGACGGGGCGGTCCTCGGTGGAGTTGAACGCGGAGATGATGTCCGTCTCGATGGGTCGGGACACCTTCGGCGCGCCGAAGGAGGCCCCGAGCGTCGAGGAGTGAACGTCGGCGTTGACGGCGAGGGTCGTCCGCTCGCCGTTGCGGATGTGGCTCACCCACCACGTGGGGATGCGCTCGTTCGCGAGACTGGTCGTCATCGGCACGGACGACCGGCCCTGTTCGATGGAGACGCCCTTCTTCGTGCCGGTCGCCATCCGGATGCCGTTCATATCGATGGCGTAGTCGACGGTGAGACCGCCGAGGCTGGCGCCGATCGGGTTGGGGTTTCGCACCTGTAGATCGCTCTCGATCACGGTCGTCGTCTCGTTGACGTCGCCGAAGCGGTTGTCGACGCCGGCGACGGTCGGCTGGCTGAGAAAGAGGAACGCGATGCCCGCCAGGACGACGACGGCGACGACGGCGACGGTCACGAGACGTTGAGTAGTTGCTCGTACCCAACGAAGCCAGGACAGCATATGGACTGAACGGCGGGCCGGGGACATACCACTTGTGGCTTTTCGAGGGAGCAGTCGGCCGAATACCCGGTGTACGTCGGCGCCGGTCGTCTGCCATCTCCGATTCGGCGACGACCGGCGTACAGTTACAGCGATCGGCGGAAATCGCCCACGAGACTTTTTAACCCCTCGGTCGTAACCCGCAACCGCTCCGAATGTCTCGACACGCAGCTAGACCTCCCGGTGACCGGGCCGACCTCGAATGGTGTCACGAGGCGGTGCAGGGCGTCTCCCGAACGTTCGCGTTGACCGTCGACGTGCTCGACGAACCGATGGCGTCGTACATCTGTATCGGCTACCTCCTCTGTCGTGTCCCCGACACCGTCGAGGATGCGGACCACATTCCGCCGACCGAACAGGCCCGCCTCCTCCGCGAGTACGACCGGGTGCTCGACCCCGCGGACGACACCGACGCCGAGTCGTTTCGGGCGGCGGTCGACGAGTGGCTTCCCGCCCCCGACGACCGAACCGACGACTGGGAGGTCGTCGCCAGCACGCCGCGGATCGTCCGCACCTTCCGGGAACTCCCCGACGACGTGTGCGAGGCGGTCACGCCGCCGGCGCGCGAACTCGTACAGGGGATGGCGATGTTCGTCGAGCGCTACGCCGACGAGGGCGGCCTCCGCATCCAGTCCCGCGAGGAGTTGGAGGAGTACTGTTACTACGCCGCCGGCACCGTCGGCAACCTGGTCACCAATCTGCTGGCGCGGGGGGACCTCAGCGAGGGGCGCCGCGCCCGCCTCTACGACACCGCCGAGGAGTTCGGGCTCCTGCTTCAGTTGGTCAACGTCGCCAAGGACGTTTACGACGACTACACCGAGGAGGACAACGTCTACCTGCCGGCGGAGTGGCTGGCCGCCGAGGGCGTCCCGCAGGACGAGGTGGTCGCCCCCGAACACGCATCCGGGGCGGCGGCCGTCGTCCGGCGCACCGCCCGGCACGCCCGGTCGTTCCTCGACGACGCCCAGACGTATCTGGAGACGGTGCCGACGACCGACGGCAACACCGTCGCTGCCTGGGCCATCCCCTTCCTGCTCGCGGTCGGGACGCTCCGCGAACTGCTCACTCGCCCCGAAGACGCCCTCTCTTCGACCGGGGTCAAAATCTCCCGCCAGGAGGTGTTCGCCGTCGTCACCGAGATGACGGGCGCCTCCTCTTCCGGGTCGCTCGCCGACCTTCGGGAGGACATCTTCGGCCAGCCGTACCACCGGGCGCGTGGCTCGGCGGACTGACACCCACCGCTACGTCACCACGGCGTAGGTCATCAGGAAGCCGAAATAGAGGAAGACGAGCGTCGCCAGCGCCAGCAGCCTGAATCGCCGGAGGTCGGCGACCTCCTCCTCGTGTGCCGTCTCGAACGCCGCCCGCTCGTCCGGAGAGAGGCCGTTCGCGTGGTCGAGTCCCCGGTGGAGCGCTAGCTGTGACTCGTGGACGAACGGCCGCCCACACCGGTCACAGACGTGTGCGGTCGCGTCCGGGGGGACGTGCGTGTCGTGGGTGGGATCGGGAGCAGTCATGACGCGATGAAGGGGGGTGCGACGTACGGTTCCGCGACGATCCAGAGGCTGAGCATGGTGTAGCCGATCATGACAGCGGTGACGCCGTACTGACTCCGCACGGCCTGGAGCCGCGAGGGAAACAGGTCGTAGGCGGTGGCGTGGGCCACCCAGACGGCGAGCAGGTGACCGAGAAGGACGGCGGCGAGTTCGAGGCCGCCGACCCACGACGGCAGACCGGCGAGCTGTGGCGGCGACGCCGGTGGCGACAGCGGTGCGGCACCGACGGCCGCCAGCGTCGGCGCGAGTACCAGCACCGAGCCGAGGTTGTGCGCGAGGTGGTAGCCGGCGGCGATGGGGAGGAGTGCGGGCGCGAACCGGCGGGCGAGGTAGTCGGTCGAGAGGTACGTCGCCGCCCGCCGCCGACCCATCCGCGACGCGGCGCGGTAGGCGAGGTAGAACAGCGCGGCGCCGCCGAGATAGGCCCCGAGGTAGGCGCCGACGGGCGGGACGCCGACGCCCTCGACGGCGCGGACGCCGCTCGCCCACGGCCCGGTCGCGACGAAGCCGTCGTACGTCGTGACGAAGAGGAGCGTGACGACGAAGGCCACGTCGTCGCGGCCGTCGAGGACGGTGTCGGGGAGCGCGCCGCCGGGAAGTCGGAGGCGGAGGCGACCGTCGACGACGCCGACGGGAGCGAGGCGGCTGTAGAATCGGAAGACGCGGGCGAGCGGGTCGACCTCCTCGAACCAGTCGTCGGCACCGACGACGGCGCTCCCGACGAGCGTGACGGCGGTGTAGGCCACCAGCACGGTCGCGAGCAGTCGGGGGTCGTCGGCGAGCGGCGTCATCACCTCCACCCACACCAGGAGGAGGAGGCCGGCGACGCTCGGCCACGCCCCCAGACGGTCGGGGTAGGTGCGGTCGAGCGACGGCAGGCGCTCGGCGAGCGTGCGGAACGGACCGAGCGTCGGCCACGTGTTCCCGACCAGGTACGTCGAGGCGACGTAGCCGCCCCACCAGGCCACCCAGACGACGAGGACGGTGAGGCTCCGGACGCCCGTCTCGGGACCGAGATAGCCGACGGCGACGACGACGGCGAGGACGCCGACACCGACTGCGCGGGCGACAGCGCGGAGGGCGCGGGCCGGAGTGGGCAGAGGGCGTCCCCAGTCGTGGACGGCGTCGACGAGTCGGCGGTCGGTGACGAAGCTGGCGAGCAGAAAGGAGACGCCGACGACGCCGCCCCCGGTGAACAAGAAGAGCCAGGTGGGGACGGCGAGTGGCTCGCGCGTCGCGCCGCCGAGGCCGCCGCTGTGTGCGGCGGCGACGCCGGCCCACGCCGGGAGTGTGAGAACGAGCGTGAGGGCCAACCGTCCCACGCGGCGACGGGGGCGCGTCGAGACCGGAACCATCGTGTTCGTGCCCGGATTGGGGGGTCGCCGTGGAGTAGCTTCCGAAACCGAGCGCCGCGACGGTTGGGAGGATTTTTGGTAGTTGAATCGCAACGGGGGGGTATGAGTACGGACCACGGTGACGATCACGGACATCACCTTCCGGCCGTCGAAGACTGGCCGCGAGGGTTTGGAGAGGCGAGCTGGTGGCCGTTCATCACGGCGCTGGGCGCCGGTGGCCTCTATCTCGCTGCCGCCCTGTACATCGTCGCGGGCGGCGACGAATCGACGATCAACCCCCTGTTCGCACCGCTCCTCGGGGCGGCGAGCGTCGGGACCTTCCTCCTCGGTCTGTACGGCTGGCTGTACCACGCGTTCGTCTCCGAGTTCTGGTCGCGCGGCACCAACGAGACGAGCGGGAAGGCGCTCCGCTGGGGGATGATCGCCTTCCTCGGCTCCGAGATCGCCACCTTCGGCGCGGGCTTCACGTACTACTTCTTCATCCGCGCGGGCACGTGGCCGCCGGGTGAACTCCCGCATCTGACGGGATCGCTCGTCATCATCAACACGGTCATCCTGGTGGCGTCGAGTCTGACGCTCCACTGGGCGCACGTCGCCATCCGGAAGAACGACCGTCGGAAGTTCGTGCTCGGGTTGCTGCTGACGCTGCTGCTCGGCGTGGTCTTCATCGGCGGACAGGTGTACGAGTACTACGAGTTCATCGTCCACTCGAACTTCACGGTCACCTCCGGCATCTTCGGCTCGGCCTTCTACGGCCTGACCGGTCTCCACGGCCTCCACGTCTCGATGGGCGGTGTCCTGCTCGCCATCGTCACGATCCGTGCGCTCGCGGGGCAGTACTCCGCCGAGCGCCACGTCTCGATCAGCACCGTCTCGATGTACTGGCACTTCGTCGACGCGGTCTGGATCTTCCTCGTCGTCGTCCTGTACGCCGGCGCGTCGCTCGGCGCCTGACTGCCCGATTCTCTCCGGCGCCCCACCGTCGCCGTAAATTTATGTGGTCTCACGCGACAGACGTTGGTATGGAGGATTTCGAGCAACTCGTGTCGTCGCTTACGCCCCGCGAGGAAAACGACGAAATCAAACTCTACCAGAACACCGTCTCGGTCGCGTGTCCGGTCTGTGAGGCCCCGTTCGACGACCTCGTGGCGTGTAAGAACCAGGAGACGAGCCTCGAACAGATCGAGCCACTCGACATCTGCGTCACCGTCCACGAGGGGAGTCCGCTCCTCTTCACACACAAGCACTGACCACGACCCAGTACGTAAGAGGCCCCACGCCGACGGTCCGGTATGGCACGTGAAGTCACCCACACGGCGACCGGGCCGAAGATCATCACGCCCGAGGACATCGACGACGAGAAGGGAGACGTGGCGATCTGTCTGTGCGGTCTGAGCGAGTCGTACCCGTTCTGTGACGGCTCCCACCAGCGAGCCGAAGACGAGGCCTCCGACGAGCGGTACAAGTACGTCGACGGCGAGCGGCGACGGATATCGATCGAATTCGAGGAGTAGCGCGGATCAGCCCTGCCGATCGTTTCTCGGCGGACCGCAACGGCGAGACGCCGTCGTGACGGACTCGCAGCCGGGCGCCGGAAAGTATTTGGCTCGCTTTCGTCCAACCCTACACAAATGGACGCCGAGATTCTCGATGCGGTGGCCGACTGGGGAACCCGCCGCGTCTCGGACGGCGTGAGCGGTCTGTACGAACTGGCCGACGAGTCGTTCTCCGGCGCCGTCACCAACGGCACGGCGTGGGCGTTCGTCCTCAACGGCCGCTTCGTCGGCGTCTTCGACGGCACCATCGAGGATTTCGAGGACGCCTCGCTCACCGCTCACACGGCGCCGGATCTGTCGCTGCCGCTCCTCTACGCCATGCAGGCCCGCGGCGGCGACGTTCGCGGCCAGTACTACTCGAACGACACGCCCCTCTCCGAAATCGACGACACGCTCTCTACCGGTAGCTTCGTCGGCTACGTCGAACTCTCCGAGAACGTGCTCTCGGGCGACTACTACGTCGTCTACTACGGCGGCCGGGCGCTTCCCGTGGCGTTCGTGGGCAACAACCGGCGGCTGCTCTCCGGCGACGAAGCGTTCGAACGCGCTGCCGACGAGGTCGGCATCTACTCCGTCGTCGACGCGGATATCGAGGTGGTCGATCTGCCGGAGCGGCCGGAGCCGAAGTCGGAACCGGATCGGTCGGAGTCCGTCGACGACGCCGTCACGATCGCGCCCGATGCGGATGCGGAGACGGACGCCGGTTCGGACACCGACGCTGACGCCGGTTCGGACACCGACGGCTCGTCGCCGGCTGTCGAGGACCACGTCGAGCCGACATCCCGTGCGATCGACGACGCTGACGGCACGGGGACGGGCACGGCCACGGCTGAGTCCCAGTTTAGCGCGCTGGATATGACCGGCGACGATGCCGACGATGCCGACACCGCCGCGGCATCGTCGAGCGACACTGACGATACGGCGACCGACGCGGAAGATGCGGCGGCGGCCGACGCGGAAGGTGCGGCAGCGACCGACGCGGAAGATGTGGCGTCGACCGACGCGGAAGGTGTGGCGTCGACCGACGCAGAAGGTGTGGAGACGACCGACGCGGAAGGTGTGGCGTCGACCGACGCGGAAGATGCGGCGGCGACCGACGCGGAAGGTGTGGAGACGACCGACGCGGAAGGTGTGGCGTCGACCGACGCGGAAGGTGTGGCGTCGACCGACGCGGAAGGTGCGGCGTCGACCGACGCGGAAGGTGCGGCGTCGACCGACGCGGAAGATGTGGAGGCGGCGACCGAGTCCGTGTCGGATGCCGATCCGGAGGTGGCGGCCGCGTCGGTCGACGACGAGCCGGCCGACGACCGCGACCACCTCAGGCAGGAACTCGATGCCGCACGCGCGGCGAAGGCGGAACTGGAGGCGGAGCGCGACCGGATCGCGGCCGAGCGCGACGACTACCGAGAGGAGGTCGAACGCCTCCGCGAGCGGGTGTCGTCGCTGGAAGCGGAGATCGACCGTCTCGACGCGGACGCGGCGCCGGAGTCGACGCTCGATCCCGACGAGGCGCTCTCGGGGATCAACCTGTTCGTCAGATACGAAGACAAGTCGGATGGGACGCTCGAACGCGCCGCTCAGGGGCGCGTCTCGGAGGCGGAACTTCGGGATAACCTCCGGCTCGACTTCCACACCGAGTTCGAGAGCGACGGCGTGCAGGTCGACGGCCGGCCGTTCGACGCGTTTCTCCGCGACAGGCCCGAATACAAGTTTTCCGTGTGGCTGTTGACGTCGCTGACCTACGAGATCAGGCAGACGGACACCCGGGCGGAGCTGTCGAAACTGTACGAGGCCATCGAGGCCGTCGATCGGATCGACCTCGATGGCGCGATCGACGTGACCATCGAGGACGCCGTCGGCGACACGGAGACGACCACCGTGACGTTCGACGTGGTGTTTCGCGACAAGATGGGCGGTCCGCTGTTCGCGGCGTCGTTCGACGACGCTCGGGACCCGACCCACGCGGAGGCGATACAGTCGCTCCTCGACGGCGCGCGGTCGGTGAGCGACGCAGTGCCGTCGTTCGCCGCCGCGTTCGTCGTGACGACGAGTTTCTTCGACGCCGATGCGATGGAGGTCGCGGTCGACGCCACTCGGGGCGGTCTGTTCAGTCGCAGTTCGCGGAAGAGCTACGTGAAGCTCTCACGCAAATCCGGGTTCCACCTCTGTCTGATCGAGGCGCGAGACGAGGACTTCTTCCTGACCGTACCGGAACTCTAGCTCTGGATTTCGGCCGTCTCTTCGATCTTCATCGAGTCGAGTTTCTCGACGATCGAGTCGATCTTGTCGTCGAGTTCGTCGACGAAGTCGGCCGTATCTTCGGTGGTGATGGCCCCCTGACTCGACGGCTCGATGAGGTTCTCCTCCTCGAGGACGCGAAGCGAGTAGCGGACCTTGTGATGCGGGTACCCCGTCTCGTTGGACATCTTCACGATGCCAATGGGTTCGTTCCCGATGACCATCTTCAGCACCTGAAGATGGCGTTCGAGCATGTCGACTTCCTTCTCGAGCCTGTCTATCATGACACTTGTTAACTTGTCGTTGCGGGTTTTAAAAGTTGCTGTGAGGCCCGGGCGTCGAAAACGATCACTTACCGATCCGCAGTGAGAGTAGTTAACGCTTCGGGTCGCGGCCGATTCGACAGGTGATCCGTTCGAACCCCGCCGTCATCGGCCAGTTTCGTCGCCGACCGGTCCCGGACGGTCCCGTCGTGAACGTATCGTAATCGGTTTAGCGAGCGGGACGAAATCCTCGGTCGGATATGACTGTCACCATCGTCGGGTCCCAGCTCGGCGACGAGGGCAAAGGCGCCCTCGTCGACCTGTGGGGTGGGAACGCCGACATCGTGGTCCGGTACCAGGGCGGGGACAACGCCGGCCACACCGTCGTCGAGGGCGGCGAGGAGTACAAACTCTCCCTGGTGCCGAGCGGCGCCATCCGCGGCAAGGTCGGCGTGCTCGGTAACGGCTGTGTGGTCAACCCGCGCACCCTGTTCGACGAGCTCGATACGCTCCGCGAGCGGGGACTCGACCCCGACGTGCGCGTCGCGCGACGCGCCCACGTAATCATGCCGTACCACCGCGTCCTCGACGGGATCGAGGAGGAGGCGAAAAGCGACGACGACCTGGAGGCCGGCACGACGGGGCGCGGCATCGGCCCGACCTACGAGGACAAAGTCGGCCGGCGCGGCATCCGCGTGGGCGATCTGCTCGACCCCGACGTGTTGCGCGACCGGCTCGAGTACGTCGTCCCACAGAAGCGCGCGGTGGTCGAGGACGTGTTCGGCATGGAGGCCGGCGAGGCGTTCGACGTCGACACGCTTCACGAGGAGTTCGCCGAAGTCGGCCGCCGTCTCGACGCGGAAGACATGACGGTCAACGCGGGGGACTTCCTCGGCGACGAACTCGACGCGGGCGCGAACCTGTTGTTCGAGGGCGCGCAGGGAACCTCCATCGACATCGACCACGGCATCTACCCGTACGTCACGTCCTCGAACCCGACCGCGGGCGGCGCCTCCACGGGAACGGGCGTCGGGCCGACGGTGATCGGACAGGGCGAAGTGGTCGGCATCGTGAAGGCCTACCTCTCGCGGGTCGGCACCGGCCCGCTCCCGACGGAACTCGACGGCGACGACGAGGATTTGGCCGACTACATCCGCGAGAAGGGTGGCGAGTTCGGCACCGTCACCGGCCGCCCCCGACGGATCGGCTGGCTCGACGTACCGATGCTCCGGCACGCGGCTCGCGCGAGCGGCTTTACCGGCATCGCCGTCAACCACCTCGACGTGCTGGCGGGCCTCGACGAGGTGCAGGTCGGCGACGCCTACGACCTCGACGGCGAGCGACTGGAGACGATGCCCGCGACGACGGAGCGCTGGGCGGACTGCGAACCCATCCTGAAGGAGTTCGACCCGTGGCCCGAAGTCGACTGGGCGGCCGTCGCCGACGAAGGCTACGGCGCCCTCCCGGCCAACGCCCGCACGTATCTCGACTACCTGAGCGACGAGGTGGGCGCGCCCGTCTACGCCGTCGGGATCGGTCCGGACCGCGCCGAAACCATCGAACTCGTCGATCCGTTCGAGCGGGACGCGTAATCTCTCGGCCGGCGACGACGCGAAGCGTTTTTTGATCGTCCGAGCACAGCCCCCGGCGTGCGCCGTTCCCTCCGATACGCCCTCGCTCTCGTCGTCGGCGTCGGGCTTGCCGCCCTTGTCGCCGCCCTCTCGGAAGCCCCTGGCCTGCCGGTGCTCTCGGTCGCCGTCGTCTACAGTGCCACCACGGCCCTCGTGCTCGCTCACCGGGACGACTGGGCTACGCTGTCGAGTCGAACGACGGAGTCGTCACGGACGCTTGGGGCCGTCGGCGGCGGCGTCGGCGCCTTCGCCGGTTCGACGCTGCTACAGGTTTCCCTCCCGGTCGGTGCAACCGGACTCGGACTGTACCTGTTCGGCATGGCCCTGACCGTCGCGGATCGCCGGGTGCGATGAGCGCGTTCGATTCGTCGTCGGGGTAACCGTTTTAGCCTCCGCTCGTGGACGTACACCCATGGTAACCACGACCGAGCGGGACGGCATGACGTGGTACGAGTGTGAGGTCTGTGGGATGCTGTTCGACTCCAGAGAGGACGCGAAACAGCACGAGGACAACTGCGACGACGACAGCGCCGATCCGTCCTATCTGCAGTAGCTTATACGGTTTATCGTAAGTCGTCACCGGTGGTCCGCCGAGGCGGTCCGGCGGACCACCGGTACACAGTTACACTAATCCGTATTACTCCGCGTTGGCGACCAGTTCGTAGGACTCCTCACCCCAGTCGTCTTCGACGAACACGAACACCCGACCGCGCGCGACGTCGAGGTCGGCCTGAATCCGACACCGCATCCCGTCCGGCGTGGCGACGGTGACGCCGGGAAACACCTCCTCGGCCTCCCCACCGTCGAGGACGATCCGGCCCACCCCCGTCGACTCCAGAATGTCGTCGTGGGTCTTGCGGTCGTTGACGTACATCATCACACCCTCGGTCCCCTCGGGATCGGTGACGAGGACGTGGACTTCCTTGCCCGGCCCGGTCGTGAGCGTCTCCTCGGCCTTCTGCGGGACGCCGCGGTACAGCGTCGTCCGGCCGTCGAGATACTCGACCTGTACGCCCTCGTCGAGCAACTCGATCGGGAGCGTGCTCGGCGCCACGTCGCTGCGAATGCTCATAGAGGGAGCTTTCGTGCGCCGAGGCAAAAACGTCGCGTGACGCGACCGATCCGGACGCGGATGGATACTGTTATATCGAGGTCGTGCATCACTCGGGGCGTGTCCGTCTCGAATCCCGCCTGGCGCACCGCCGCCGCGACCGGTCTCGCGTATCTCGTCGCACTCGCCGCGCTGTTCGTTCTGCTGTTCGTCGGTCCGTACGTTCTCTTCGGCCTCTAACAGAGCGGGTTCGGGGTTACGCGAACGCGCGGGACGCGTCGTCGTCGGTCGACTCCGCGCGGATCTTCTCCCACGCCGACACGAAGTCGTCCATGTAGATTTCGGTGCGGTCGTCGCGGATGGCGAACATCCCGGCCTCGGTACAGACAGCCTTGATGTCGGCACCGGAGGCGTCGTCGGCCATCTCGGCCAGTTCCGCGAAGTCGACGTCGTCGGCGACGTTCATGTTGCGGGTGTGGATCTGGAAGATGATCTCGCGACCCTCCTCGTCGGGCTTGGGCACTTCGATGAGGCGGTCGAACCGGCCCGGGCGGAGGATCGCAGGGTCGAGCATGTCGAAGCGGTTGGTCGCCGCAATGATGCGGATTTCGCCCCGCTCTTCGAACCCGTCCATCTCCGAGAGCAGCTGCATCATCGTCCGCTGAACCTCGGCGTCGCCGGAGGTTTTCGAGTCCGTCCGCTTCGACGCGATGGCGTCGATTTCGTCGATGAAGAGGACGGCGGGTTCGTTCTCGCGGGCCACCTCGAAGAGGTCGCGGACGAGTTTCGCCCCTTCGCCGATGAACTTGTGGACGAGTTCGGAGCCGGCCATCTTGATGAAGGTGGCGTCGGTCTGGTTGGCGACCGCCTTGGCGAGCATCGTCTTCCCCGTCCCGGGCGGGCCGTGGAGGAGGACGCCCGACGGCGGGTCGATGCCGACCTGTTCGAACATTTCGGGGCGGTCGAGCGGCATCTCAACCGTCTCGCGGACCTCCTGCATCTGCGCTTCGAGGCCGCCGATGTCCTCGTAGCGCACGTCCGGACTGTGGTCGACCTGCATCACGCGGGCCCGCACGTCCGTCTCCTTGTCGAGGCGCTTGACGATCGAGAGGGAGTTGTTCACTGCGACGCGGGCGTCGGGTTCGAGCTCCGACATCATCTCCCCGGTGACCTCGGTCAGCGCCTCCTGGTTGTTGCCGTGCTGTTTGATAATGACGCCCTCGTCGTTCACTTCCTGCACCGTCGCGACGAACAGGGGCGACTGCTTGAGTTTCTTGTTTTCGTGGGTCAGGCGCTCCAGCTTCTGCTGGTACTTGTTGTTTTCAGCGTTGGCATCCAGCAGCTTGTCGCGCATCTCCTCGTTTTGCCCCTCCAGTACGTCGAGCCGCTCCCGGAGGGCCTCGATTTTTTCCTGCTGCGACGCCGCCTCCTCGTCGTACGGGAGGTCGACATCGTCCACAGTGTCGGTCATTGGCCCGTTTAAGGGGCTGATTCATAAGAGACTTCGGGTGGGCGCGGTCTTCGCCGTGATGAGGTGCCGAACGAATAACTGACATGCATCAAACTCGATAGCAAATATTATTACCTTGTATGTGCGAGTGAGACGTAAGATGAGTACGACCGAGGCAGTTCCTCGTGACGCAGACTCGGATCGGTGGGCCGACGTGCGCGACCTGCCGCCGAGCGCGAAACTCGTCGCGAAGGTCCTCGACTACAACGAGACGTTGAGCCAGAGCCAGTTGGCCGAGGAGACGCTCCTTCCGCCGCGGACGGTCCGTTACGCGCTGACGCGCCTGGAGGAGGCCGACGTGGTCGAATCCCGCTTTTCCTTCTCGGACGCCCGCAAGCGTCTCTACTCCCTGAAGATTTAAGGCCGAGAGCAGGCCCACCTGCTCCCGTGACTGACGCCGACGTTCGCGCCGCACTCGGAGCGCTCGCCACCGGTGACTGCGGCCCTGGGACGGACGACCACGCCGATTCTCGCCCGGCCTCGACCGCCATCGACGACGCGACGGCCGCGCTCGACGATGTCCGCGCCGCCGCGGCGTTCGTCGAGGACGGTGGTCTGCCCCGTCTCCGCCGGGCCATCGACCGGGCCGACCGCCGCGGCGACGACGCGGTCGCCCGCCGTGGACGGGATGCCCTCGCCGCGATCGAGCGGTGTCGACGGGCCGCCCGCGATCACTTTCACTCCGGTCGCGGAACGGTTTTGAGTGGCGGGAATCAAGGGTCGGCACGATGACACGGGTGATACACACCGGCGACACCCACGTCGGTTACCGGCAGTACCACTCGCCGGAGCGCCGGCAGGACTTCCTCGACGCGTTCGAGGCGGTGATCGACGACGCCGTCGAACCGCGTTCGACGGGCGACCAGACGGAGTCTGGTGACGCCGTCGACGCCGTCGTCCACGCCGGCGACCTCTTTCACGACCGACGACCGGATCTCCCCGACCTGCTCGGCGTCCTCTCCGCGCTCCGCCGCCTCGACGACGCCGGCGTGCCCTTCCTCGCCATCGTCGGCAACCACGAGGCGACGCGGGGGAGCCAGTGGCTCGACCTCTTCGAGAACCTGGGGCTGGCGACCCGTCTCTCCGACGACCCGACGGTCGTCGGCGACACGGCCTTCTACGGTCTCGATCACGTCCCCCGCTCCCGCCGCGACGACCTCGACTACGACTTCGCCCCACCGTCCGCCGACGCCGACGCGACGGCCCTCGTCGCCCACGGCCTCTTTACCCCGTTCCCTCACGCAGACTGGGACACCGAGGCGATGCTCGACGCCGCCAGCGTCGACTTCGACGCGGTGTTGCTCGGCGACAACCACGCCCCGGACACCGCCCAGGTCGACGGCACGTGGGTCACGTACTGCGGTTCGACCGAGCGCGCGAGCGCGGACGAACGCGACGCCCGCGGCTACAACCTCGTCGCGTTCGGCGACGACACGGTCGACATCCGGCGCCGGTCGCTCGACACCCGTCCCTTCGCCTTCGTCGACGTGGAACTCGCGGCGGACGAGGGCGTCGAGCGGGTTCGCGAGCGGGTCCGCGAACACGACCTCTCGGACGCCGTCGCCGTGGTGTCGATCACGGGTGACGGCGAGCCCGTCACCCCTGCTGCGGTCGAGGACGCGGCCGTCGAGGCGGGCGCTCTGCTCGCCCGCGTCACCGACCACCGGGCCGTCGGCGGCGACGCGACCGACGCCGCCCCCGATGTCGACTTCGCCGATCCGGACGCGGCCGTCCGCGAACGGGTGCGCGAGATGGAACTCTCCGACCTCGGCCGTCGCCTCGACGAGACGGTTCGGGACGACGCGATCACCGACTCGAACGTTCGCGACCGGGTGGCGTCGGCCGTCGGTGACGCGGTCGCGGACGACGCGCTCGATGGCCCGTCCGCGTCGGGCGCCGGCGAGACGGAGACGGACGGCGACGCCGACGCACCCGACGAGGATCAGGTTTCGATGGAGGACTTCCTGTGAAGTTCGACCGGCTACGCCTGCGGAACTTCCGCCCGTACGCGGACGCCGACCTCGACCTGCGCGACGGCGTGACCGTCATCCACGGTCTCAACGGGAGCGGCAAGTCGTCGCTCTTGGAGGCGTGTTTCTTCGCGCTGTACGGGTCGACGGCGCTGGAGGGCACCCTCGACGACGTGATCACCAACGGCGAGGAGGAGGCCGAAATCGACCTCCACTTCACCCACGCCGGGGCGTCCTACCACGTCCACCGTCGGCTCCGCGCGTCGGGCGCGCGGACGACGACCGCCGACTGCACGCTGGAGGGGCCGGACGCGACCGTGGAGGGCGCGCGCGACGTGCGGGCGTTCGTCGCCGACCTGCTTCGGATGGACGCCGAGGCGTTCGTCAACTGTGCGTACGTCCGGCAGGGCGAGGTGAATCAGTTGATCAACGCCTCGCCCGAGCAACGACAGGACGTGATCGACGACCTCCTGCAGTTGGGTCGGCTCGAGGAGTACCGCGACCGTGCGGGCGACGCACGCCTCGGTGTCGAGGACGTGCGCACCGGGAAGCGGGCCGAACTCCGAAAGGTGGAGTCACAGATCGAGGCGAAGGAAGACCGGAACCTCTACGCCACGCTCGACGACCTCGAATCGAACCTCGCCGAGGTCGACGACCGGATCGACCGCTACGAGGAACAGCGCGAGACGGCCGAGCGAACCAGAGAGGAGGCCGCGTCGGTACTGGAGGAGTACGAGGGAAAGCGCGCCGACCTCGACGCGGTCGAGACCGACATCGAGGAACTGGAGGCGGCGATCCGAGAGGCCGAATCGGAGCGCGAGCGGCTCCAGGAACGGATCGCCGAGGCGCGCGAGCGGATCGCCGAGGTGGAGACGGGAATCGAGGACCGCCTCGACGCGGCCGGTCTCGACGAGGCGACCGAGGCCGCCGTCGAGCGCCGTCGTTCGGAACTCGACGACCGCGCGGAGCGCCTCCGCGAGGAGCGCACTGACGCGAACGCGTCGGCGACGGGACTGCGGAATCAGGCGACGAACCTCGCCCAGAAGGCCGACGACCTCGCGGACCGCGCCGACCGCGCCGAGTCGCAGGCGTCGGAGTTGCGCACCGAAGCCGAGACGGCCACGGACGCGGCCGAGGAGCGCGAGGAGGCGATCGCCGAACTGGAACAGGAGGCATCCGATCTGACCGCGCGGTTCGACGATGCGCCGGTCGACCGCGGCGAGGCCGCCGACCGGCTAGCCGATCTGCGCGAGCGCCGGACCGAGGCCGGCGAACGAGTTGCGGAGCTGGAGGCCACACTGGAGGCGGCACGGGAGCGCGTCGCCGAGGCGGAGGAGTTGCTGGCGGCCGGCCGCTGTCCCGAGTGTGGCCAGCCGGTGGAGGACGCGCCCCACGCCGACGCCGCGGCGGACCGCGAACGGGTCGCGGAGCTTTCGGACGAACTGGCCGAGGCGCGCGAGACGGTCGCGGATCTCGACGACCGGATCGACACGCTCGACGCGCTCGTCGACGCCGAGACGCGGCTGGCCGAGATCGAGACCGAACGCGACCGGCTGGACGAGCGCGCGGCGGAGAAGCGCGAACAGGCGGCGGAGAAACGCGACACCGCCGAGGAGCGGGCGTCGGAGGCGGCCGACCTGCGAGCGCAGGCGGCCGAGGCGCGCGAGGTAGCCGCCGAGAAACGCGAGGAGGCCGACGAGGCCGAGGCACGAGTCGAGGACCTCACCGCCGAACTGGAGTCGCTCGCCGAGACGCGGGAACGGGTCGACGCGGTCGAGGAGCGCCTCGACCGGATCGCCGACCTCGAAGACGAGATCGAGCGACGACGCGAGCAGGCGGCGGGCATCGCGGAGACGAACGACGAGCGCCGGGAACGTCTCGCGGAGAAACGCGACCGCCGCGACGACCTGCGCGAGGCCGTCGACGAGGCGGCGGTCGAGACCGCCCGCGAGCGGAAGGCGGACGCCGAGGAGTATCTGGAGAACGTCCGGGCGAAACTCGAATCGCTCGCCGAGACGCGCGACGAGTTACAGACGAAGATCGGCGGCGTCCGGAACGAAATCGAGGAACTGGAGTCGCTCCGGGCGGAGCGTGACGCCCTCACGGCGCGCGTCTCGGCGCTCGACACCCTCCACGAGGAGGCCGAGCGCCTCGAAGCCATGTACGGCGACCTGCGTGCGGAACTCCGCCAGCGCAACGTCGAGACGCTCGAACGCCTCCTGAACGAGACGTTCGACCTCGTCTACGGCAACGACGCGTACGCCCACCTCCGGCTGGACGGCGACTACGAACTCTCGGTCGTCCAGAAGGACGGGAGCGAACTCGACCCGACCCAGCTGTCGGGCGGCGAGCGCGCGCTCTTCAATCTCAGCCTCCGGTGTGCGATCTACCGCCTGCTGGCAGAGGGAATCGAGGGCTCGGCACCCATGCCGCCGCTCATCCTCGACGAACCCACCGTCTTCCTCGATTCGGGACACGTCTCCCGGCTCGTCGACCTGGTCGCGGAGATGCGCGATCTGGGCGTGGCACAGATCGTCATCGTCAGCCACGACGAGGAACTCGTCGGCGCGGCCGACGACCTCGTGCGCGTCGAGAAGGACCCGCGGACGAACCGTTCGACGGTGTCGCGGTCGGAGCCGTCGGCCGTCACGGAGATCGAGGCGGCGGCCGACGCGGGGGCCGGCGCTGGTGAATCGGACGACTAGCTACGCCGATCGCAGGTGGGCGATGGCGTCCACCGTCGTCTCGGTCGCCTCGTAGCCACGCTCGCCGGCGACGCGCGTCTCGTCGATCAGGCCGGCCGCCCGGAGCTCCGCCAGCAGGCCGTGGAGGTCGCTCTCGCAGAGGTCGTAGGTGTCGAGGAGGGTCCGCACGCCGACTGGTCCCCGATCCACGAACTCCACGAGGAGGCCAAGTGCGCGGTCGTTCGGTACCGCGGTGAGGACGCGCCGTACCGACGCGGGCACCGCCTCCGCGGCCGTCGCCAGCGCCGACACCTCGTCCTCGACGGTGAGGTCGGCGTTCGGCAGGTAGCGCTCGGTCCCGGTGTCGGGGTCGCGGACGAGGCTCGACTCCGTCGACCGCTTCACGAGCAGGTAGCGTTCGCCCTCGTCGTCCCGGACAGTTCGCATGCCCCAAGGGAGGTGAGCCGCGGGGTTAGGCGTTCCGTTCGGGGGGGTCGGTCCCGCTTGACTCGTCGTCACCGTGTCGTCGCTGGAAGGCGCGGTAGTGGTGGTACACCCGGAGGCCGGCAACGGCGCCGAGGGCAACGGCGGCGCCGCCCCACAGCCACTGTCCGCGGAAGAAGACGAGCATCGGGCCGAGCGAGAGGCCAAAGAGGGCGACGTTGGCGAGGATCACGCTCCGCCAGAACGTCTCCAGAATCTCGGGGTCGACGTCCTCCTCCTCCACTGCTGGCGTCGGTATCCGTGGCAGGTCACGCTCGGGATCGCCCCAGCGCGATTCCGGGTTCGACTCCTCGGGTTCGTCGGGCCACGGGTCGAACACGCTCGCAGAGAGCGAACGCGACGGCAAAAGGGTTGTTATCAGGCGAGTTCTCGAATCGGCACTGCGGCCGACGACTCCACCCATGCGAGCGGATTCTCCGCGTCGTAGAGTACGGTCCCGTCTTCGACTTCATACGCCTCGACGGTACCGACACCGTCGTGCTCCGGACGCCGAGCGTCCGCACTGTCCCACCGGCCTGCATCGACGTGGTCGGACATCGTCACGGAGTGTGGTATGATGTCGCATGATATATGTCTTGTTGTCGTGGCAGGGTTTCGGGGCGGACCCCGCGAGTCGTCACCCACTGGGCCGAGTGGCTGGGTTTTTACCGGGGAGCGTCGAAGGGGGCGGCATGAATCAGGCGGACCTCTCCCAGTTCTCGGGGGCGGACGACGTGGACAGGCCCGAGGCGGAGGCGGTCGCCGTCGCGGGCGACGCCGTGCAGGCCGTCAGCGAGGTGGTCGACGCGGCGGAGCTGAAGTTCCCCGACCCCGACGGCACGGTCGACCTCGCGGTCACGCAGGTCGACTACACCGTCGAGGGACAGGGAAGCGACGAGTATCCCGTCGTCCACCTCTTCGGCCGGACAGCCGACGGCACGGCCGAACACGTCCGGGTGCTTGGCTTCGAGCCGTACTTCTACGCGCCGACGGCCAGTCTCGACGACGACGATCTCGACCGCGACGTGATCACGCGCACGGAGCCCGGGTACGAGAGCATTCGTGGCGAGGAACTGACGAAGATCTGCACTCAGACGCCGCGGGACGTGGGGCAGATTCGCGACGAGTTCGACCATTTCGAGGCGGACATCCTCTTTCCCAACCGCCTGCTGATCGACAAGGACATCGGCAGCGGCGTTCGCGTCCCGGTTCGACGGCTGGAGAGCGGGGCGATTCAAATTCCCCACGGGGAGATCGAAGCCGTCGAGGTGCCGACCGACCTCCGGGTGAACACCTTCGACATCGAGGTCGACGACCGATCCGGCTTTCCCGAGGAGGGCGAGGAACCCATCATCTGTCTCACCAGCCACGACTCCCGGCGCGACGAGTACGTCGCGTGGCTGTACGACGCGCCCGAGGGCGACGCCGCCGTCCCGGACGGCCTCGACGACTACGAGGGCCTCGACGAGATGGACGTCGAGGTGCGCTCGTTCGATACCGAGGCTGCGATGCTCGATGCCTTCCTCTCCTATATCGAGGACACCGATCCGGACGTCCTGACCGGCTGGAACTTCGAGGACTTCGACGCGCCGTACTTCATCGACCGCCTCGAAGTGGTCGGCAAGCGTCCGGACGTCGACCGGAACCTGAACCCCGACCGCCTCTCGCGGGTGGGCGACGTCTGGCGCAGCGACTGGGGCGGCCCGACGATCAAGGGTCGGGTCGTCTTCGACCTGCTCTACGCGTACAAGCGCACCCAGTTCACGGAACTGGAGTCCTACCGCCTCGACGCGGTGGGGGAGACGGAACTCGACGCGGGGAAGGAACGCTACACCGGCGACATCGGCGACCTCTGGGAACAGGACCCCGAACGCCTGCTGGAGTACAACCTCCGCGACGTGGAGCTCTGTGTCGAACTCGACCGGAAGCGCGACATCGTCTCTTTCTGGGACGAGGTGCGGACGTTCGTCGGCTGCAAGTTGGAAGACGCCCCGACTCCCGGCGACGCCGTCGACGTGTACGTCCTCCACAAGGTCCACGGGAACTTCGCCCTTCCCTCGAAGGGCCGCGCCGACGCCGAGGACTACGAGGGTGGGGCGGTGTTCGATCCGATCACGGGGGTCAAAGAAAATGTCAGTGTACTGGACCTTAAGTCGCTCTACCCCATGTGCATGGTGACGATCAACGCGTCACCGGAGACGAAAGTCGACCCCGAAGACTACGCGGGCGACACCTACCACGCCCCCAACGGCACCCACTTCCGGAAAGAACCGGACGGCGTGATCCGGGAGATGGTCGACGAGTTGCTGGAAGAACGGGAGGAGAAGAAGGCGGAGCGAAACGCCAACGACCCCGGCAGCGAGGCGTACGAGCAGTACGACCGGGAACAGCAAGCTGTCAAGGTGATTATGAATAGTCTCTACGGCGTTCTTGGGTGGGACCGCTTCCGCCTCTACGATCGGGAGATGGGCGCGGCTGTCACGGCGACGGGTCGCGACGTGATAGAACACACCGAGTCGGCGGCCAGTGAGATCGGTCATCAGGTCGTTTATGGAGACAGTGTCACTGGCGACCGTCCCGTCGTCGTGCGTGACCCCGACGATCGGATGCGGATCGTGCCTATCGAGACGCTCTTCGAACGTGCTCGTTCGAGCGTTGATTCGGGAATGTTGATTACTGCTGATGGCGGTCCCGTCGCATCTGTGTCTGTCGGCAAAGACCGGTGCGAACTCGACGGCTGGGATGCCCTTTCGCTGAACGAGGATGGTGACGCCGAGTGGCAACCGATCACGCAAGTTGTCCGTCACAGTACGGACAAGCCCGTGGTCGACGTGCAGCACAAATTCGGAGCATCGACGACGACTCGGGATCATTCCTTCGTCGTCGAGGGTGAGAACGGTTACACCGAGGCGTCACCGGAGGAGCTGGACGAACCACTCCGTATCCCCGGTGTTCCGTCGCTCGACACCATCAACTCTATCGATGTGTACGAGGTGTTGCAGGGCTACACTCGTGAATACGAGGATGGACGAAGCGTCGGGGCCGAGAACGCCGAGCGAAAGGTGAAGCGAATCCATGCAGACGATGAGTACGTCTGGTTCGGACACAAACACCACGGCGCGCTGGATTCAACGATCAAAATACAGCGCCACATCGACTTCGATTCCGAGGACGGAGCGGCGCTCGTTCGGCTGCTCGCGGCGTACGTGACCGAAGGGAGTGCATCCACCGTCGAAACGTCTTCCGGGAAGTTCGGCGCGAGTATTGCCGAATCACGGCGTGACTGGCTTACCGGACTCAAATCGGACTACGAACGGCTCTTCGAGGGCGTGACGGTCAGCATCACTGCCTCCGATAGTAACGATAAGCGCACGATTCGGGACGGTGATACCGAGATCAGCTACGACGATCGGACACTGAAACTCCAGATGATGAACGAACTCTCTGCGGTGTTTTTCCGGGAGTTCGCCGGCCAGACCTCGCGTGGAAAACGCATTCCGTGGTTCGTCTTCCACCTGTCCGACGAACTGCAGGAATGCTTCGTCGAGGTGCTCGTCGAAGGTGATGGCTCTCGCGAGTTCCCGCGATACTCCGCGGAGTACGCCGAGCGGAATTTCGACTACGAGACGACGAGTCGAGAACTCGCGGCCGGGATATCCATGCTTCTCACTCAGCGAGGACGGAAACACTCGCTCAAATACCGCGACAGCAAGGACAGTTACACCATTCGGACGTGCGACTTCTATCGATCCGGACGCGATCCGGTCGTCAGCGAGACGACGCACGACGGCTACGTGTACGACCTTAGCGTTGCGGAGAACCAGAACTTCATCGATGGTGTCGGTGGTATCGTCCTTCACAATACGGATTCGGTAATGCTGGAACTGGGACCAGACCTCTCCACGGAGGACGCTATCGAGCAGTCGTTCGATATCGAGGAACACATCAACGACTCCTACGACGAGTTCGCTCTCGACGAACTGAACGCCCACCACCACCGCTTCCAGATCGAGTTCGAGAAGCTGTATCGGCGTTTCTTCCAGGCGGGCAAGAAGAAACGCTACGCGGGCCACATCGTCTGGAAGGAGGGCAAGCACGTCGACGACATCGACATCACGGGTTTCGAGTACAAGCGGTCGGACATCGCGCCGATCACGAAGCGGGTCCAGCGTCGGGTGATCGAGATGATCGTCACCGGCGACGACGTGGACGACATCGAGGAGTACGTCTACGACGTGATCGAGGACTTCGAAGCGGGGAACGTCGACCTCGACGACGTGGGCATCCCGGGGGGCATCGGCAAGCGGCTGGACGCCTACGACACGGACACCGCACAGGTCCGGGGTGCGAAGTACGCGAACCTCCTGCTCGGCACCAATTTCCAGCGCGGGAGCAAGCCCAAACGGCTGTACCTGAAGAAGATACACCCCGAATTCTTCCGGAAGTTGGAAGCGGACGGCGAGTTCGATCCACAGACCGACGCGCTCTACGCCGAGTTCAAGCGCGATCCGGACGTGATCTGCTTCGAGTACGCGGACCAGATTCCGGACGCGTTCGAAATCGACTGGGACAAGATGCTCGAAAAGACGCTCAAGGGGCCTATCGAGCGGATTATCGAGGCGCTCGGCCTCTCGTGGGGCGAGGTGAAGAGCGGTCAGCGCCAGACCGGACTCGGCCAGTTCTGAAATTCTATTTCTGTCTCCGAAAACAATAGTTCTCACAGAGAAAACTCGAAAGGGGAGAATGCGTAAGCATTATGCGTCTTACACCCCAGCTTCACGGTAGGGTTATGGCAACACTACAGATCAACAATCTTCACGCGAGAGTCGCAGAAGAGGACGGCGAGACCATCCTTCGTGGCGTCGACCTGGAAGTCAAGTCGGGCGAAATCCACGCACTGATGGGCCCGAACGGCTCGGGGAAGTCCACGACCGCGAAGATCATCGCCGGCCATCCGGCCTACGAGGTCACCGACGGGGAGATCACGCTCGTCCTCGACGACGAGGACGTGGCCGACATCGACGAGGAGGTACCCGCCGAGAAGCGCGAGTGGGACCTGCTCGACCTCGAACCGAACGAGCGCGCGGCGCTCGGCATCTTCCTCGGATTCCAGTATCCGGCGGAGATCGAGGGTGTCACGATGACGAACTTCCTCCGGCAGGCGCTCAACGCCAAGGCGGAGGAGCGCGAGGAGTTGTTCGAGGACGAGGAGGCCGAATCCGAAGCGGAAGAGGAGTCGGGCTACGACACCTCTCCGATGGAGGGCGAGGCCGACGACGGCGAGATCGGCGTCGCCGAGTTCCAGCAGCTGTTGAAAGAGAAGATGGAGCTGCTGGACATGGACGAGAAGTTCGCCCAGCGCTACCTCAACGCCGGCTTCTCCGGCGGTGAGAAGAAACAGAACGAGGTGCTCCAGGCTGCCATTCTCGAACCGTCCATCGCGGTGCTGGACGAGATCGACTCCGGGCTGGACATCGACCGCCTGCAGGACGTCTCCGAGGGGATCAACGCCCTCCGCGACGAGCAGGGCACGGGCGTCCTCCAGATCACCCACTACCAGCGCATCCTCGACTACGTCGAGCCGGATACGGTCCACATCATGCTCGACGGCGAAGTCGTCATGGAGGGTGACGCCGACCTGGCCGTCCAACTCGAGGACGAGGGTTACGACTGGGTCCGCGAGCAGGTTTACGAGACAGCGTAATACGGCTGCAGCCACAACACCATATCATGAGTTCCGATCAAGATCACCTCAAAGAGACCGACACCGAAGCCCGCTTCGAGTTCAAGAAGGAGGAGCGCTCCTCCTTCCAGGCCGAGAAGGGCCTCACCGAGGAGACCATCCGGGTCATCTCGGAAGACAAGGGCGAACCCGAGTGGATGCTGAAGCGGCGGCTTCGGGCGCTCGAACAGTTCCAGGAGATGCCGATGCCGACGGACTGGCCGGGCCAGCCCGACCTCTCCGAAGTCGACGTCAACGAAATCGTCCCGTACATCCGACCCGACGTCGAGACGCGCGAGAGCGTCGACGACTGGACGGACCTGCCGGACGACATCAAGGACACCTTCGACAAACTGGGGATTCCGGAAGCCGAGAAGAACGCCCTCTCGGGCGTCGGCGCCCAGTACGAGTCCGAAGTCGTCTACCAGAACATGCAGGAGCGCTGGGAGGAGAAAGGCGTCATCTTCTGCAACATGGACGAGGCCGTGCGTGAGCACGAGGACCTCGTTCGCGAGCACTTCATGACGAAGTGTGTCCCGCCGAGCGACAACAAGTTCGCGGCGCTTCACGGAGCCATCTGGTCCGGGGGATCCTTTGTCTACGTCCCCGAGGACACCACCGTCGACATGCCCGTGCAGGCGTACTTCCGGATGAACTCCGAGGGGATGGGCCAGTTCGAGCACACGCTCATCATCGCCGAGGAGAACTCCGAAGTCCACTACATCGAGGGCTGTTCCGCGCCGAAATACTCCGCGTTCAACCTCCACTCCGGCGGCGTCGAGGTGTTCGTCGGCGAGGACGCTCACGTCCAGTACTCCACCGTGCAGAACTGGTCGAAGAACACCTACAACCTGAACACGAAGCGCGCACTCGTCGAGGAAGACGGGCGCATGGAGTGGATTTCGGGGTCGATGGGGTCGAAGGCGACGATGCTGTACCCCTCGACGGTGCTCAAGGGTCGTGGCGCCTCGGACAACCACATCACCATCGCCTTCGCGGGCGAGGGGCAGAACATCGACACCGGCGCGAAGGTGTACCACAACGCCCCGAACACGAAGTCGACGATCGAGTCCAAGTCCATCAGCAAGGACGGCGGCCGCACCAACTACCGCGGCCTGGTGCACATCGCGGACGGCGCGTCGAACTCTTCGACCTCCGTCGAGTGTGACGCGCTGATGTTCGACAACGAGTCCACGTCGGACACCATGCCGTACATGGAGATCAACGAGTCCACGGTCGACGTGGCTCACGAGGCGACCGTCGGGAAGATCGGCGACGAGGACGTGTTCTACCTCCAGAGTCGTGGTCTCGACGACGACGACGCCAAGCAGATGATCGTCTCCGGCTTCATCGAGCCGATCACGGAGGAACTGCCGATCGAGTACGCGGTCGAACTCAACCGTCTCGTCGAACTCGAGATGGAGGGGAGTCTCGGATAATCATGAGCACACAGGTACCAGCCGACCTTTCGGAAGCGACCGTCCACGAGATCGCCAACCACCGCGACGAGCCGGACTGGCTCCGCGAGACGCGGCTCAAGGCGCTCAAGGCGATGGACCATCTGGAGATGCCCGACGTCATCCAGACGCCCGGCCGCCGGTGGACGAACCTCGACCAGCTCGACTTCGACGACCTGGCCGACCCACTGAATCAGGCCGACACCACCGAGCGCGTCACGGACGAGGGTGTCGAAGTGCTCTCCTTCGCCGAGGCGATGGAGGAGCACCCGACGCTCCTGGAAGCGAAGCTCGGCTCCGTCATCGACCCGGAGACGAACTACCTGACGGCCCTGTCGGTGGCGCTGTTCACGACGGGGACGTTCATCTACGTCCCGGAAGGCGTCGACGCCGAAGACGTGACCATCCGGACGGAGATGAACTCCCGGTCGCTGTTCAGCCACACGCTCGTCGTCACCGAGGACTCCGCCTCCGTGACGATCCTCGAACGGATCGACTCCGGCGACGTGGCCGTCGAGGGCGAGCGCTACTACAGCAACCTCGTCGAAATCGACGCCGGCGAGAACAGCTACGTCCAGTACGGCTCGCTCCAGACGCTCGACGAGGACACGTACAACGTCACGCTCAAGCGCGGCGACGCGGACGTCTACTCGACGATCGACTGGATCGAGGGCAACATCGGCTCCCAGCTCACCCGCTCGGACATCGAGACCGAACTCAACGGCGACAGCTCCGAGACCAAGATCGTCGGCGCCTTCTTCGGTCACGACGACCAGCATTTCGACGTGAACGCGCGGGTCTGGCACAAGGCCGAGCACACGACGGCCGACCTCGTCACCCGCGGCGTCCTCGACGACACCGCGCGGTCGGTGTACGAGGGCGTCCAGGACGTGGGCCGCGAGGCGTGGGACACCAGCTCCTACCAGCGCGAGAACACGCTCATGCTGAGCGACGACAGCGAGGCCGACGCCTCGCCGAAGCTCATCATCAACAACCACGACACCGAGGCCTCCCACTCCGCGACGGTCGGGCAGGTCGACCGCGAGGACCTGTTCTACCTGACCTCGCGGACGATCCCCGAGCGGGACGCCCGGAACATGCTCGTCGAGGGCTTCTTCGTCCCCGTCCTCGAAGAGGTCGAAGTCGACGAGCTGCGCGAGGACCTCGAAGCTCGCATCTCGGAACGGCTTCGAGAGTAGCTCCGACGCAGGGAACGCCTTAAGTTCCCTACCCACCGATTGCACGTATGCTCGTCTCGGCCACACGAATCGACCGGAGGTGCCCGTGCCCATGAGCGTCAGCCACCGGGTCGGCTCCGACCACCAACTCGCGCGACTGCTCCAGATCGGCATCGTTCTGGAGGAGGTCGTCGAGGCGCGGGCCCATCACCACTACCAGTCGCTCGACCCCGCGGATCTCGACCCCGAGATCGAGGCGTTGCTGGCGGACGCCGCGGAGGAGTCGGCCACCCACCGGGAGCGCCTCGAAGCGCTGATCGCGGACCTCGACGCGGAGTCGATTCCCTTCGAGGATATCGAGACGCTCGTCGAGGCCCAGTACGCACAGACGAAACCCGAGGATTTCGACGGCGTGCTCTACGATCAGCTCTGCAACGAGGAGACGGCGTACAAGTTCTACGACGACCTCGTGTCGGCGATCGAGGCCAGCGACGCGCGGTTCACGGTCGACCGCGAGCGACTGCTCGACACCTTACGAGCGATCCGCGAGGAGGAGGCCGAGGGCGTCGAGGAAGTGACGAAGGTTATGGAGACACGGGAATGAACACGGCAGACCAGTACCTCAAGGCGATCTACCTGATTCAGGACGTGGAGGACGGCCCGGCATCGACCGGCGCACTCGCGGACATGCTCGACGTGAGCCCGGCGAGCGCCAACGAGATGATCGGCAAACTCGAGGATCGCGGCCTCGCGGACCACGAGAAGTACAAGGGCGTCCGCCTCACCGAGGAGGGCATCGTCCGCGCCCGCGACGCGCTCCAGACGTACTGCATCATCGAGCGGTTCCTCGCGAACGTCCTCGACGTAGAGGAGTTCCAAGACGAAGCCCGGGAACTCGAGGCCGTCATCGACGACACGGTGGCCGAACGGCTGGATACGATCATCGACCGCAACCCCAACTGTCCGGACTGCTTCGACGCCGAGGCCGATGCCTGCCGAGAGCTCGAAATCGAGTGCGAGAAGCCGGCGGACTAAGGACGGATTTATACGGGGCGGCCGCCGAAACGGGAGTGCAGTCCCGTGGTGGTGAGGGGACGGTGTCCCCGATTCTCAGGGGACAAACGAAGTGCAGTCCCGTGGTGTAGCGGCCAATCATCTGGGCCTTTGGAGCCCAGGACGGCGGTTCGAATCCGCCCGGGACTATTCTGCGAGGAACGAATGTGACGAGCGGATAGTCCACACGGATTCGAATCAGGGAGTGGAGCGAAGCGGAACGACCGCGGTTCGAATCCGCCCGGGACTATTTTGAGGCCACGGCGAATTCGTGTCCACAGACGCTCATGCCCCCAGCCCACGTCCTCGTCCCCCTCGACGGCTCCCCGCTCGCCGACGAGGCACTCGCGGAGGCGCTCGCCCTGTTCGACTGTCGCGTCACCGTTCTGAACGTCGTGACGCCGCTCGATTCGGGAATGAGCGAGGGCGGCGTTCTCGGCGCCGACGCGGATCGGCGCGAGAGCGCCCGCGACCGCACCGACCGACTCGTCGACCGGGCACGCGACCGGGCCGCCGAGGCCGATCGCGCGGTCGACACCGTCGTCCGGACCGGCGATCCGGCCGACACGATTCTGGAATACGTCGACGAGGGCGACGTCGACCGGGTCGTGATGGGTGGCCACGGCGGCGACCGGGGTGCGGTCGCCCGGCGGTTGCTCGGCACCGTGGCGACGAAAGTCGTCGGCGAGGCGCCGGTGACGGTGACGGTCGTTCGTTGAGGGAGTATCGGACGTCATCAGAGATTCTCGCCGGACCGTTACGGCGAGACTCGCTGGACAGTTACGAGACCCCCTATAGTAGCGTTTGTAAGTCATTGCACGCCCGATCGCACGCAATCATGCGATCGGGCGTGTAAACAGTTCCAAACACTACTATATTAGCCGAGGACGGCGGCGACGGCCCGATAGAGACCGAACCCGACCGCGATGGAACTGACGAGCGTGATGATCCAGAAGACGAGCGTCACGCCGATCTTTCGGCGGGAGACGCCCGCGGAGCCACCGGCCAGTCCGCCACCGATGACGCCGGAGATGATGATGTTGTTGAAGGAGATGGGGATGCCGAGCGCGATGGCGACCTGGGCGATGACGAACCCGGGGACGAGCGCGGCGATGGAGCGCCGAACGCCGAGCTGGGCGTACTCGCGGGACGTGGCCTGCAGGAGGCGTGGCGCGCCCATCCACGCGCCGGCGAGGATGCCGGTCGCCCCGAGGGCCAGGAGGACGACGCTTGGCAGGCCGAGTTCGGTACCGTAGAGGTTTTCGAGCGGGCCGGTGGCGAGGCCGACCTGACTGCCACCGCTGGAGAAGGCGACGACGCTCCCGAGGACGACGAGAAACGTCCGGACGCCGTTCTCGACCGACGCCTGTGTCCGCCGGCGGATGAACCGGAAGCTCACCGCCGCCATACCGAGGGTCACGAGGGCGACCCCGAGGTCGACGTTCGCGACGGCCGGTGCGCCGACCCGTCGCGAGACGAATCCCGCGATGGAGCTCCCGGTAGCGTCGGGCGGCGACGGGATGACCGTCAGTTGGACGTTGGCGACGATGCCGCCGACGACGGCTGCCAGTATCGGGACGCCCACGGTTTCGGGGATGTCGTCCCGGCGGAGGATGGTCGCAGTGAGGTAGGCGAGGCCCCCGGAGACGGGCGGGACGAGCGCCCAGAACGTCGCGATCCGGCGGTAGGTGTCGACGGCGGGGTCGCCGCCGAGCGCGAGGCCGACGCCGACCATCGCGCCGGTGGTCGCGAAGGCGGCGGGGATGGGGTAGCCGGTGTAGACGCCGAGCGCCATGAACCCGGTCGCGGTCAGGAGTCCGGCCGTCGCCGCCAGCGACGTGAACCGGACGCCGTCGACGAGCCCCGAGCCAACCGTCTCGGAGATCGCCCCGCCCTGCGTCAGAGCACCGAGGGCGGCGAGGATGCCGATGAGGAAGGCCGCCCGCATCGTCGAGATGGCGTTGGCACCGATCGCCGGTGCGAACGGTGGCGAGTTGCTGTTGGCGCCGAGCGCCCACGCCGTACCGACACTGGTGAGCGTCGCCAGCGCGACGAGCGCCCAGAACAGGAGGTCCGGCACGTTCAGCCCCCACCGTGATCCGACGTGGCAACCATACCGGGTGGTGTGGCGGCGAGCGAATAAACGTTCGCGCCGCTCGCCCGATACCGTCGATCGACCTAGCGGTGTCCTCCCCGCCGAATTCCCGTGTCGCAGCCGTTCGAACCGTCGCTCGTCCTGTATGACCTCTGAGAGGTCTCCCGAGTACGATTCAGTTGTTGATACTCGATTCCCGTGGGGGGTGGGATGGTGGATTGCTGCGATTCCTGTGCGCCGGTCGGGTCGCTGTCGGCGACCGGTTTCTGCCGTTCGAGACCGGAAAAGATGTTATATTGACATTTAGTCCCAAATATCTGCTTGCTAACCAGTGGTTCGATCTGCGAACGCCCGATTAACTATACTCTTCGATGATGTACTATCTGCCCGTTTCGGGCGCCTTCGCTCTCACACGGTGTACGGCGGTTCGATTCCGCCGGTGGGATTCCCCAGGGGAGGGGTGTAAATCATGGGAGAAGGGAGCTTCGAACTCTCACGACGGAAGGCGCTGGCTGCGCTCGGGGTGATTGGTGGGGCGTCCGCGGGAGCCGGGTTGGGAACGAGCGCGTTCTTCAGCGATGGGGAAACGTTCGAAAACGACCGGCTGGTCGCCGGCGAGTTCGATCTGATGGTCGACTGGCAGGAGACGTACAACGGGGAACCGGTCGAGGCCTTCCCCGACGAAAACGGCGACGGCGTGCAGGACCCGATCCGGTCGCGCCAGGAACTCGCGAACGACGCCGGAGTGCCGGTCGACAGCCCGTCGGTCGAAACGGACTTCCGCGCCCAGTTCGCGAACGTCCCGGACGACATGCCGCGTCCGCTCGTCGACCTCGACGATCTGAAGCCCGGCGACTCGGGCGAAGTGACGTTCAGTCTGCATCTCTTCGACAACCCCGGCTACCTCGATACGGTCGGTCGGCTTCTGACGAACGCGGAGGATGGCCTCACCGAACCCGAGCGGGACGATCCGGACGAGAACGGCGGCCCACCCGGCGAACTCGCGGACACGATCAGGGCGACGCTCTGGTACGACGAGGACGGCGACAACGAACTCGATCTGGGCGACTCGACGCTCCTCCGGAAACGCTGTGGCGAGGCAGCACTGGGTCTGTTCGACGTCGACGACGACGGTACCGTCGCCAACCGCCGGACGATCAACCTCGGCCTCGGCTCCGATGTCGAACCGTGGGGGCTCTCCTTCCACGACGACGGGTCCCGGACGTTCGTGACGGACATGCACAAGGATTCGGTCATCGAGGTCGACGCCGACGCCGACGAGATCGTCGGCGATTTCCACGCGAACACGTCGCCTCGGGACGCGGCGGTCGCGAACGGGAAACTCTACATCGCCGACACGGGCAAACACTTCATCTCGGAGCAGGGCACGACCTACGATTACACGCGTCCCGAAGGCCCGGGATCGGTCACGATCTACGACCTCGGCACCGGCGAGGTCGTCAAGTCGATACTGCTGGTGTTCGACGACGAGAACGTCGACCCGGACACGGACACGATAGCGGTGACGCGCACGTCCGGTCCCCGACTCCTAGAGACGAACGACGCCGGCACCCGAGTGTTCGTCGCCCTCGGCGGCGCGAACCAACTGGCGATCATCGATACCGACGACGACATGGTCGAGGAGACGGTCGACACTGGCGGCACCGATCCACGGGACGTGACGGTCACCGACGACCGGGTCCTGGTCGCGAACTTCGGGAGCGGGACGGTCGGCGTGATCGACCTGACCACGTCGCCGCCGTCGCTCGACAGCACCATCGCGGTCGACCAGAACCCGTGGTCGATCGTCGCGGACGAGACCACCACCCCACCGCTCGCGGCCGTCGCCAACTGGAGCGGCGGGGTCTCCGGGTCGGAGGGGGACCTCGGGAGTATCGTCCTCATCAACCTCAACACACTGACCGTTTCGGAGCGGTTCACCGTCGATTCGACGCCCGACGGCGGGCCGTGGGGCATCTCGAAATGCGAGTCGCCGCCGATCATCGCCACGAACGACGGCACCGACCGGACGATCGTCATCGTCGGCGGGCGCATCACGATCGTCCAGGAGGGAGAACTCCCGTGGGATGTCGCCTGTTCACCCGACAGCGGCGAGTCCCTCGGCAGCGACCGGTTCGGCGTGCCCTACGGTGGCGCAGACATCGACTTCCGCGAGGTGATGAAGGAGGCGACGGTGACCGACGGCGTGGTTCAGTGGACGGTCACGCTCGCCGGTGATCCGCGAATTCAGGAGCTCCCACACCTGCCCGCGGTGGCTCCGGATGCCGATGGCACGTACGACGTGCCCGATCAGGTGCCGATCGGTACGCTCCGGTCGAGCGACCGCGTGATCGCCCGCGGATCGCTCGCACAGGTTCTCGGTCGACTCGGGAGCGCGGGGGGGTACCCGCTCGACGGCGACCCAATCACGGTCGAGCGCGACCCGTATCCCAACTCCACGACCGAGTACCTGGGCCTGCAGTGGGAACTGCCGGTCGACCACGCCAACGAGATCCAATCCGACGCCGTCACCTTCGATCTCGGCTTCGAGGCCACACAGGCGCGGCACAACGATCCAGACGGCCGACTGGCGGCCGCACCGGGCGAGTTACTGGGGGCCGACGACATCGGAGGAGACCTGACGGCCGCGTCGAACGGACCGGTCGGGATCGACGTCACGGAGACCACCGGTCCCCGACTGATGGTGACCGACGACGACGGCTCGACGCTGTTCGTCGCCCTCGGCGGCGCCGACGAACTCCTGATCCTCGACACCGACACCGACACGGTCGAGGCGCGGGTCGACACCGGCGGCACCGACCCCCGAGACGTCGCCGTGGTCGACGACGAGACGGTGCTCGTGACCAACTTCGGGAGCGGGACGGTCGGCGTGATCGACCTGACCACGTCGCCGCCGTCGCTCGACGGTACCATCGCGGTCGACGAGAATCCCTGGGGAATCGACACCGACGGGGAGATGGCGGTCGTGGCGAACTGGGGCGGCGCCGGCACCCGCTTCGGGAGCGTCTCGATCGTCGATCTGGACACGCTGACGGTGACGGCGACCGTCACGCCCGAATCGACGGCCGACGGCGGACCGTGGGGCGTGGCGACCTGTCCCGACCGACCGATCTACATCACGAACGACGGCACCGACCGGACGCTCAAGATCGACCCCGACACCCTCGATATCGAGGTCGTCGACGAGGGCGAACTCCCCTGGGATGCCGGGTGTTCGCCCGACGGCACCCGTGTCGCCGTCGCGTACGGCGGCGCCGACATCCCGTTGCAGGAAGACGGCAAGCAGCTCTACCAGCACGGCGAGCCCATCGAGTGTGCGGACGTGGACGACGCCCCCATCGAGTGGGTCGTGCAACGATCCGGGCCGGTCGAGCGGGAGACGGTCGAGGCCGATGGCGGCCCGTTCGAACGCGAGCGTCTCGGCGCGACCGATCTCGCCATCCTCGACAGCGCGACCGGTGAGGTGCTACAGACCGTCAATCTCGGCATCGGCGACGACCGCGAACCCTGGGGTGTCGCGTGGAGTCCCGACAGTTCGCGGGTGTACGTGACGGATATGCACAAGGACTCGGTCGTCGAGGTCGACGCGGCCACGGGGAAACGGCTCCACGAGTTCAACTCCCACACGGCCCCGCGGGACGCGGCGGTCGCGAACGGGAAACTCTACATCGCGAACACGGGTAAACACGACATCTCGGTGAAGGGGACGCCGTACGACTACACCGGATCAGTCGGACCGGGATCGATTTCGGTCTACGACCTCTCGGCGCGGCAGATGAGTACGCTGATCCTCGTGTTGCCGGACGACCTCTGACCGGCATCATCCGTTCTCGTCCACCCGGAACTCGAAGCGTGCCCCGCCGTCACGGCCGTCGGTCACCGCCACGGACCAGCCGTGTGCCTCGACGATCTGTTCGACGATGGCGAGGCCGAAGCCAGTGCCTTCCTCGGCGGTCGTGAATCCGTGTTCGAACACCTCCTCGTATTCGTCTTCCGGGATTCCGGGCCCGTCGTCCTCGACGGCGAACCCCGCGGTAAAGTCGAGCGGCTGCACCCGAACGTGCACGTCGTCGCCGGCGTGCTCGACTGCATTCCGAAACAGGTTGGCGAGCAACTCCCGCAGGCGGTCGGAATCGGCGTCGATTTCGGTGTCCTTGGCGGTGAGGGTCGCGGTCGGCGCGTCGATCTGTTCCCACGCGTCGGTCGCGACCGCTTCGAGTGAGGTCGGTTCGGCCGTGAGCACGCGCTGTCCGTGTTCGGCCATCGCGAGCAGGTCGTCGATCAACGCCTGCATCCGGTCGACGGTCGTGCCGATGTCGGTGCAGAACCGACGGATCGACTCGGCGTCGACCGCCTCGTCCTCGGGATCGATACGCGCTTCGAACTGCTTGAGTTCGGCATCGAGGAGGGCCAGTGGATTCCGCAGGTCGTGGGCGACCGTCCGACCGTACTGCTTGAGACGGTCGTTCTGGGCCTCCAGCTCCCGTTCGTGCGCTTTGAGGGCGCTCACGTCGCGGTTGATTGCGACGAACCCCGTGATCGAGCCCTCGTCGGTGATCGGTGCGATCGTCTGGTCGACGACGTACTGCGTGCCGTCTTTGCGTTCGTTGGTCACTTCTCCCTGCCAGACCTCGCCGTCGAGAATCGTCTCCCAGAGGTCATGGTAGAACGCGTCGTCGTGTTGTCCGGACTGGAGCATCGCGGGCGTCCGACCGATCGCCTCCGCGGCGGAGTAGCCGGTGACCGTCTCGAAGGCGTCGTTGACGTACTCGATCGTGCCGTCCGCGTCGGTGATGAGGACGCTGTGGCCGGCGTGTTCGACCGCGCTCCGGAAGTGTTCGAGATCCCGTTCTTGTCGTTTGCGATCGGTCGCATCGCGAACCGTGTTCACTTGATACGGTTCGCCGTCGATCCTGACTCGCGAGGTGACGACCTCCGCGGGCAGCACCTCGCCGGTGTCGACCCGTTCGATCTGTGTCTCGTAGATCCGTCGCTCGCCGTCGTCGAACGACGCCCAGTATTCGTCGAAGCGGTCGGGGTCGAGGCCGGGGTCGAGATCGGCCATGTGCCGCGTTCGGAGGTCGTCGCGATCGGTCCCGAACAGGGCCGCGAGACGCTCGTTGACGTACGCGGCGTGGCCGTCTGCGTCGTAGGTGCCGAACCCGATTCCGGCCTGATCGATCGCCCGCTTGAGGAAGGTCAGATTCAGTTCGCGCTCCTTGCGCTCCGTCACGTCGCGGTTGATCGCGACGAATCCGACGGTGTCGTCGTCGTCGTCGCCGGTGATCGGGGCGATGGTCTGGTCGATGACGTACTGCTCGCCGTCCTTGCGTTCGTTGACGACTTCGCCTTCCCACACGTCGCCCGTCGAGATGGTCTCCCAGAGGTCGCGGTAGAACTCCTCGTCGTGTTGGCCGGACTGGAGCATCGCCGGTCGTCGACCGATCGCCTCGTTCGCCGCGTAGCCGGTGACCGTCTCGAAGGCGTCGTTGACGTAGGTGATCGTCCCGTCGGTGTCGGTGATCAACACGACGTGACCGGCGTGTTCGACCGCGCTCCGGAACTGTCGGCGCTGTCGCTCGCGTCGTTTCCGCTCCGTGATGTCCTGGATGACGCCGTCGAAGTAGACCCCGTCGTCCGTCTCGGTGCGGATCGCGGTGACCGACACCCAGATGCGATTGCCGTCGAGCGTCCGCTGTTGCAGTTCGACGTTCTGAGCGACGCCTTCGGTCTCCAGTTGTCGACACAGCCCAGCGCGGCCCTCGTCGTCGACGTAGAAGTCGCTGGCTGTCTGCTCCAGCATGGCGTCGGCGGTGTCGGCGCCGAAGATGTCGGCGAGGGCGGCGTTGGCGTCGACGATGGTCCCCACCTCGTCGGCCTCGACCCGATACACGCCCATCGGGAGGTTCTCGACGATGCGTTCGTACCGTCCATGGCGCTCGACACGACCGATCGCGTGAGCGATGTCGCCCCCGAGTTCCGCCAGTACGGCCCGTTCCCGGTCGTCGAAGGCGTCGGTTCGGTCCGCATACACGTTCAGGACGCCGTACAGCCGATCCCCGTCGACCAGCGGGACGGCGGCGCTGGCGCGATAGCCGCGGTCGAGCGCGTCGTCACGCCACGGGGCGTACACGCCGTCGGCCGCGATGTCGTCGACTACGGCCACCTCGCGTGTCCGTAGCGCCCGCCCGGTCGGTCCCCATCCGGTTTCGCTACCGTCGGTCGTGATCACGACATCGTCCAGATAGCGCTTCTCGATGCCCGCCGTCGCCCGCGGTTCCACGGTCCCCGTTTCGGACTCGTGACCGCCGATCCAGGCGAACCGGTAGGGACCGATGTCGCTGATGGCCTCACAGATCCCGCGTTCGATCCGCGCGCGCGTCTCGGCCCGGACCAGCACCTGGTTGCTCTTCCTGACGAGACGACAGAGCCGGTCGAACCGCTCGGCGCGCTCGGTCGCGCGGTACTGCTCGATGGCGTGTTCGACTCGATTGGCGAGCAGTTCGAACGCCTCCGTTCCCGGTCGCTTTCGGAGGTAGTCGGTCACGCCCCGAGCGATGGCGTCGCTCGCGATCGTCTCGCTGCCCCGGCCGGTAAAGAGGATGAAGGGGAGGTCGTCGTCCCGTTCACGAACCCGTTCCAGCAGTTCGAGTCCGTCCATCCCGGGCATGTCGTAGTCGGAGACGACACAGTCGAACGCCGTTTCGTCGAGTCGCTCGGTGGCTTCGTCGACGCTCGCCGCCGTCAGGACGCCGAGCCGATCGCTTGCCCGTTCCAGAAACTCCGCAGTCAACGCCGCGTACTCGGCATCGTCGTCGACGTAGAGTACGCGTTCCGACTCGCCCATACCCGGTGATCTACCATGCATCCCAAATAGCTCCTGCCAATTCTCGCTGGCCGATAACCGGGGTATCGTTCGCGGTCGGCCCCGTCGCTCACACGCCGTCGGCGCCGGTCGCGCGCAGGTACTCCTCCAGGAGCGTTGGGAACTGACTCCCGCGGACGTAGCGGAGGCCGAACTCGTCGGCCCAGGAGACGATCCCGCGGTCTTCGGTGACGACCCCGGCGTCGAGTTCGCGCGCGAGGACGAGCAGGTCGAAGTCCTCGCGGGAGTCGAGGACGCCCTGTCTGAGCGCCCGGCGATACTTGTCGCGCATGTTCGAGAGAACGCGGTCGGCGGCCGTCATGTACTCGTTCGGATCGTCCGTGGTCAGGTCCTCGGGGCCGAGCTGTTCCACCTCGCGGATCGCTTCCTCCGAGACGCGTAGGCCGCGGTCGACCCGGTCGCTCATCTCGTCGATGAAGTCGTAGACGATGTTCGCGGGGATGGTCACGCCGTAGCGGTCCGGGCTCTTGCGCACGACCCACGTATCAAGCCGCGAGAACACCTCGTCGTCCACGTCGCGGTCCCGCAGCATGGCGGCGAGTTCGTCGTGGATGGAGGGGGGCATGTAACACGACATGTTGAGGTCGAGTCTGGCCGTCGCCACCAGATCGAGCAGCCGGAGGACGGCCGCCTCCAGCGACTCGCCCTCCCGTCGGATCTCCTCCGTGATGAACAGGGACGTGTCGAGGACGAACTGCTGCCGTGGAAGCGAACCGGACATGATCGACCGTTGGTCGGTCACGCACAAAAGCTATCCTGCCCCCCGCCTCCGTCGCCACCGTAACGCGCGTCGAGCGAGCGCTGTACAGTCGGCTCGACTCGACGGCGTCGACGCCGTCGGAACGGTTCGAGCATGCCGATCGGTGGGCCGCCAGCGATCGCACCTACCACGCCCGACACGGTGGTGAATCCCTCCCTGAGCACCTGCGCGACCAGTCGGTGACGGTCGACCGTCGCGGCGAGCTGCCGACGCTCGCGTCGGCTACTCGACCACGGCGAACCAGAACACGACGCCGAGCGCGACGGCGAGAGCGCCGAGCGCGACGCTCGTGACCTCCAGACTCGCCAGCAGTGCGAGATTCGACGCGACGCCGACGAGCGGCACCCACGGCACGCCGGGCACCCGGAACCGGCGCACTTGATCCGGTTTCGTCCGGCGCGACTGGATCAGCGCCACGTTCACGAACACCAGCCCCGCGAGGAGCATGACGTCCGCGAAGTGCGCGAGGGATTCGAGCCCGAGGACGACGCCCGCGTTCGCTCCGCCCGGTGCGCGCCCGAAGAGCACGCCGAACGTCACGAAAAAGGCGAGGATCAGGCCCCCCGTCACCAGCACGGCGACGGTCGGCGCGCCGGTCCGGGGGCTGATCCGCTCGACGGCCGCTGGCAGCTGGTCGCGCTCCGCCATCGCGAGTTTCACGCGCGAGCCCGCCAACACCGTCGCGTTGGCCGCCGATATCATCGACAGCAGGGCGCCGACGACGAAGACGTAGAAGCCGGCGTCGCCGAGATAGTACTGTGCGGCTCGGGCCATCGCCACTTCCCCGTGTTCGGCGAGGAAGGTCGTCGCGACCTCCGGACTTCGCAGCCCCGCCCGCTCGGCGAGGAAGGCGAGGAAGCGGGCGTCGTTGATCGCGAGGACCACGACGGCGACGACGAGGACGTACAGGACGGTCACGAGACCGATGCTCAGGAAGATGGCCCGCGGGACGGTTCGCTCGGGCGATTCGATCTCGCCCTCGCTGGTGGCGATGGCCTCGAAGCCGAAGAAGGTGATAAAGACCAGCGCCGCGGTCAGCGCCACGTCGTCGACGTGGGTGACGTTGGTGGCGAGCGAGCGCACGACGACATCCGCCCGGAACGCCCGGAGACCGCCGAACAGGAACAGCCCGATGAGAGCGATCTTCAGCCCCGTGACGACGATCTGGAAGGTGCCGGTCTCCTGGGCGCCGGCGAGGTTGACCGCGACGAGGATTGCGAGGACGACGACGGCCGGCACCCAGAACGGGAGCGCGGCGGGGAGCGAGAGCGCGGGGAGGAGAAAGCGGGCGAACCAGTCGGCGAAGCTCGCGAGGTAGAAGGCGGCGCTCGCGGGGTAGCCGAGGATCAGGAGCCAGCCGACCAGATACGACCAGTCCGACTCGAACACCTCGGCGACGTATGCGTAGCCGCCGCCGTCGACGGTGTAGATGGTCGCGAACTCGGCGTACGTGAGCGCGGTCACCGCGGCCACGACGGCCGCGAGGACGAAGGAGACGGCCGCCGCGGCGCCGACGTTGGCGACGGCGAGCCCCGAGAGGACGAAGATGCCGCCGGCGATCATCGTCCCGACGCCGATGGCCGTCGCCCCGACCAGCCCGATCGATCGCTCTAACTCCCGCTCCCGCGTCGACCCGTCGTCCGCTGGCACGTCGCGGTCACCCGGACGGACGTTCGCCGCCCCGTCCATTAAGCGTGTGCCGACTTCCGAATCCGTGGGAATCGGTCGCCTCGTGGCCGGTCAGGTTCCCGAACGAACACCGAAACCGTTGCTCCGGGGTGGCGGGGACTTAGACGCGTACGGTCGGTTTTCTCGCCGACACACGTCCTACTCGCGTCCCCGGGACTCGTCCTCCCGGTCCCGCCGCGCCGCCGGCGTCGTCGAGACGACGAGACCCAGTTTGTCGCGTCGGTCGGCGACCCAGCGATACGCCCGCTCGCGCAGGCGCTCGTAATCCTCGAACTGGCGGAGGAAGTCGACGACCGGCGCGGCCTCCGCCGCGAGGGTCGTCCGCACCAGCGCCTGCTCGACGGACGCGCCACACGAGTACACCTCGTCGTCGGTCACGAGGTGTGCGCACGCCTCGTAGTCGTCGGGTAGGCGGTCGCGGATCTCCGGTGCGAGTTCGGAAAAGCCGACCATTCGGAGGTCGGTGCGCTCGGCGAACTGATCGGCCCACCACGTACAGAATCCGCAGTCGTCGTCGTAGACGAACGTCGGCTCCATACGTGGACGACGGCCTCCGTCCGTATCCCTTTTCGGCTGGTGGCGACCCGCAGTCGCGTCGACGCACGGGACGCGCTCACCCGATCGTCGGGCCGTAGATCCGGTCGAGCAGCGCGCTCAGCCCGAGGTTGAGACCGAGGAAGCCGGCGAACGCGGCCCCGATCCACGCCCACCCGCGGGGCGAGACGGGCTGGACGCCGAAGACGGTGGCGAGCGGCGTGTAGAGCACGAGCAACTGCAGGAGCAGGGTGACGCCAATCGCGCCCAGCAGCCAGCGGTTCGAGCCGATCGAGAGATCGTATCGCGAGCGGATCACCTGGATACGGATCACCTCGACGGCTACGAGGAAGGTAAAGAGCACCGTCTGGGCACGGAGCAGGTCCACGGTCGTTCCCAGGCCGTAGAAGAACAGCGCGAGGCCGGTGATCGTCATGATCGCACCGATCCCGGCGATGGACGCCAGCATTCGCCGATCGATGACCGGTTCGTCGGCCGGGCGAGGCGGGCGGTCGAGGATGTTCTCCGCCTGTGGGTCGGCGCCGAGGGCGAGTGCCGGGAGGCCGTCGGTCACCAGGTTGATCCAGAGGAGCATGACCGGGGTGAGAATCAGGGCTTCGGCCCGTTCGGCGAACAGGGTCGGGAACGCGACCGTCCCGACGAGGACGCCGAGAAACACGACGAGCACTTCGCCGGCGTTCGCCGAGAGGAGGTAGTTGACGAACTTCCGGATGTTGTCGAAGATGCCGCGCCCCTCCGCGATGGCGTCCCGGATGGTGGCGAAGTTGTCGTCCCGAAGCACCATGTCGCTGGCCTGCTGGGCGACGTCGGTCCCGCGCAGTCCCATCGCGATGCCCACGTCGGCGTTCCGGAGCGCCGGTGCGTCGTTGACGCCGTCGCCCGTCATCGCCACGTTGTGGTCGTTGGCCTGGAGCGCTTCCAGGATTCGAACCTTGTGCTCCGGGGCGACGCGGGCGAACACCTCGACGCCTTCGACCGCCCGCTGGAGTTCGGCCGCCGAGAGGCGCTCGACCTCCTGACCCGTCATCGCGCCCTCGGGATCGAAGCCGACCGTCTCGCCGATCGCCGTCGCCGTTTCGACGTTGTCCCCCGTGACCATGACGACCCTGATCCCCGCGTTTCGGCAGTCGGCGACGGCGCCCGGAACCTCGTCCCGTGCCGGGTCGATCATCCCCTGGAGGCCGAGAAAGACCAGTCCATCCTCGATCTCCGCCTCGCTCGCGTCCGCGTCGGGCACGCGCTTGGACGCGAACGCGAGGACGCGCAGGGCGTCGCCCGCGAAGTCGCTGTTCGTCGCGAGGATCTCCGCGCGCTTCTCGTCGGTGAGCGGGGTGGGGTCCCCGTCCTCGAGAACGCGATCACAGCGATCGAGCACCTCCTCCGGCGCCCCCTTCATGTGGGCCGTCGGCGTCTCGCCGTCGACGACGACGGTCATCCGCTTTCGCTCCGAGGAGAACGGTATCTCGCGGAGTCGGTCGTGATCGAAGTCGACGCCGGCCGTCTCGGCGGCGACGAGCAACGCCGCTTCGGTCGGATCGCCGAGGAACTCCGTCTCGGCGTCGGCGGCCCGTTCGGCGTTGTTGCAGACGGCGCCACTCCGGAGGAGCGGCGCGACCGCCGCCGAGTCGACCGGTTCGCCGCCGACTCGGGACGCCCCGTCCGTGGTGACGTCGTACGTCTCGCCCGCCGTGTAGAGGCGCGTGACGGTCATCCGGTTCTCCGTGAGCGTGCCCGTCTTGTCCGTCACGATGACGTCGACCGACCCCAGACTCTCGACGACCGGGAGCCGCCTGACGAGCGCGTTGCGGTCGACGAGTCGACGCGACCCCAGCGCCAGAGTGAACGTGACGACCGCCGGGAGTCCCTCGGGCACGGCGGCGACGGCGAGCGTGACGCCGACGAGGAGGATCGTCAGCGGCGTCGCCGCCGTGAGCGTGAACTGGACCGCGGCGACGAGGGCGATGAGCCCGACGACGCCGTAGCCGATCTGTTTTCCGAGGTGATCCACCTCCTCCTGGAACGGAGTCCGGTCGTCGTCGGCGCCCTGGATCTGCGTGGCGATGCTCCCGACTTCGGTGTCCATGCCGGTGCGAACGACGACGGCCGTCCCCCGTCCCCTCGCGACCGAGGTGTTCATGTAGACCATGTTCGCCCGCTCCGCGAGCGGCGTCTCGGCCGCGACGGCGTCGACCGTCTTCGCGACGTTGGCGCTCTCGCCGGTGAGCGCCGACTCGTTCGTCTCCAGGCTGCTCGTGTCGACGAGTCTGGCGTCCGCGGGGACGGCGTCGCCCTGTTCGAGCACGACGACGTCGCCGGGGACGATTTCGGTCGAATCGACCGTGACTTTCCGGCCGTCCCGAAGCACCGTCGCCTCGGGCGAGGACATCTTCCGGAGCGCCTCGATCGACCGCTCGGCCTGATAGTCCTGCACGAACCCGAAGATGCCGTTCGCGAGCAGGATCAGCAGGATCAACGCGGCGTCGGTGTAGTGGGGGTCGAACCCCGGGAACAGGCCGACGCCCAGCGAGAGGAGGGCGGCGAGAATGAGCAGGTAGATGAGGAAGTCCTGAAACTGCGAGAGAAAGATCCGGAGCGGAGAGATCTTCCGTCCCTCGTCGATCTCGTTCGGGCCGTACGCCTCGAACCGGGCTCGGGCCTCCTCGCTCGCGAGACCCGATTCGTCGCCCTCGACCCGGTCGAACACGTCGTCCGGAGGCAGGCTGTGCCACGCCACCCCGTCGGCGTCGCTCTCACGGTCCGCTGCCGACTCGGGAGACGCTTCGGAGCTCATCGTTCGAACGACTGGTGACGGCCGTGTGACGCATCGACTGTCCGTAGCGTGATAAACGTACTACCTCCGGCACCAACGGCTACACCGCCCGATCGACCAGGGAACGGCCGACTGTGGCGGCGTGGAACGGGCGCTCGGCGACGCCGCGTGACCCCTCACGCCGCGTTCGCCTCGACGATCATCACGTCGCGGTCGGCCAGCGCCGATACCTTCCGGCCGACGCCCGAGAAGTGTTCGTCGTGGTCGCCGTGTTCGCCGCCGACGATGGCCGCCGCACCCACCTCGTCGGCGTCGTCGAGGATGACCTCGTGGGGGAGACCGTGCCGCGTGTCCCCCGTCACGGTCACGGCCCGCCCGTCGGCCATCGCCGCCACCTCCGCGACGTTGATCGACGCGTGGTCCTCCGCGTAGATCGTCTCGAGTTCGGCCGAACTGAGCGCCGGTTCGTCGAAGCGCCGCTCGTCGACGACACAGAGCGTCGCCTCCCGCTCCTCCGCGAGGTCGATGGCGCGTTCGGCCGCTGCCCGCGCGTACTCGCTCCCGTCGGTGGCCAAGAGTATCGTTGCCATAAACACCTGTTGGTCGGCCAAGGAATAACGCTACCCCGTCGTGGACGCGGGCCGCCCCCGTGCGTACCGTTTTGCCCTGCCGCCCCGAATCGTCACCCATGCCCTCCCCGCTCCGCTCGATTTCGGCGAGTGTGGCCTTCGCCCTCCTCGCAGGCGTCGCGCTCTGGCCGCCCCGTGCGGTCTACTGGACGCGGCTCGCGGCCGTCGTCGGCGATGCCGTCACGCTGGCGCTCGTCGGGTTCGTCGCGCTCGTTCTCGGTGCGGCGTTCACGCGGCTCGCGGGCGTGGCGACGCGTCCGTTTGCCCTCGGCGTCGGCCTCGCGTACGTCGTCGGGATGGCCGCCATCGACGGGCTGCTGGCGCCGGACAGTCCCGTGCATCTCGTCTGGTACGCCGCGCTCGCGGCCTGTTTCGTCGGCGGCGCCGCGGTTCAGGCCCGCGCCGCGGGTCGGGCGACGACGCCCGCGGCCTGACCGCCTCACAGCGCCCGTTCGATGTACCGGTTGACGGCGCGAACCCGGTCGTCGTCGAACGTCCACAGCGCCTCCCACTCGTTCTCGCCGACCCGTTCCGCGACCAGCGCGGCCGTGCGGGCGTCCGCCCGTTCGGCGTGAAAGACCACGAACCACGAGGAGCGAAACTCGCCGTGATAGCCCGCGTGGATGACGCCCGGAAACGTCTCCGGCGGGAGCCAGTCGGGGACGCCGTAGACGTGGACGTCGACCGCCGTCTCGCCGAGCGCCCGGTACACCTTCCGCGTCCCGCGTTCGTCGTTGAGGCGGGAGAGCCGCTGGAACGACGACCGGAGGCGTCCGGTTTCGTGTTGCCAGGCGAGCTGTTCGATGTAGCGCGAGATCATGATGAGCGGCAGTTTCTCCGAGTTCGACACCGGATAGCCGCGCACCCGGAACGGCGTCTCCTCTAACCCCGCGATCACGTCGGGGAGGCTGACGTCGCCGAGCGCCTTCGTTCCCGTGATGTAGAGGTCGGAGTTGACCATCAGGATCTCGTCTTCGAGTTCCTTCAGGGGTGACGTGGCGATCACCTCCTCGCCGTCGAGCAACAGGACCGTGTTCTCCCCGGCGTCGTCGTCGTCGTCGAGTTCCTCGATCTCGACCGATCGCTCGCCGAACGTCTCCTCCAGCATGGACTGGATCGGCTGCGGCCGCGTCCGGTTGACGACGGCGAGTGACAGATCGCGCATCTCCCCGCTCTCGATGAAGGCCGCGAGCGAGTCGGGAGCGTCAGGCATCCGATCACGGTTACGGATAGCACACAGTTAAACCCGACTGCTCGTGCTACCCCCGGATCGACCGGTGCTCTCTTGCCCGTTCCCGTCCACCGCGTTCGTGATGCGCATCCTCCGCGTCGCCCAGAAGTGCTACCCCGAGGTTCCGGGCGGTGGCACGTATCACATCCACGCGATGAGTCGCGACCAGGCCGCGATGGGCCACGACGTGACCGTGCTGACCGTCGCCGCCGAGCCGGGACTTCCTCACATCGAGGAGCGGTCGGGCTACACCGTCGTCCGGTATCCGTCGACCCTCTCGCCCATCGGGAACGACATCTCGGCCGGACTGGCCCGACACCTCACCACCGTGGACGACTCGGCGTACGACGTGTGCCACGCCCACTCCCACCTCTACTTCTCGACCAACCTCGCGGCGTTGAAACGGCGACTCGGGGATCTTCCGCTCGCGATCACGAACCACGGTCTCTACTCCCAGAACGCTCCGGAGTGGGTGTTCGACGCGTACCTTCGGACGCTCGGTCGATGGACGTTCAATCGTGCCGACGCGGTGTTTTGCTACACAGACACCGATCGTGACCGGGTGCGCGACCTCGGCGTCGACGCGCGGATCGAGGTGGTGCCCAACGGCATCGACACCGATCGGTTCACGCCCGAGGGTCTCGGAAGCGATCTCATCGACCACGACGGCCCCGTCGTGTTGTTCGTGGGACGGTTGGTCGAGGGGAAACGTCCCGCCGACGCGGTGCGGGCGCTTGCGACGGTTCGGGAGTCACACCCCGACGCCGCGCTCTACCTGTGTGGCGAGGGGCCGCTGCGAAAAGATTTGGCCGCCCTCGCGGCCGACCTTGGTGTCGTCGACGCCGTGACCTTCTGCGGGCAGGTGTCCTACGATGCGATGCCCGAGGTCTACCGGAGCGCCGACGTACTTGTCCTGCCGAGTCGGGCCGAGGGTGTGCCCCGGACCGTGATGGAGGCGATGGCGACCGGCGTGCCTGTCGTGTGTAGCGACCTGCCGCAGGTGCGGGAGTTGGTTTCGGTTGGTGGGTACACCGCCGATATCGATGATGTCGAGAGGTTCGCCGATCGGATTGAGGTGTGTCTGGCAGGGGCGTATCCCGATGGGGGTCGTGAGCGGATCGTTGACGAGCACGCGTGGAGCAATACCGTTGAGCGGACGACGGCGGTACTTGAAGGTATTTGCGAGCGCCGTTGAACTCTGAAATCGCGGGAGTAATAGAGCAACTGGTGGCTGCAGAATTTGAGTAGATTGATGAAAATGGCTGGGTGGGAATTTATCAGCGCACACGCTAAGCGAATAAAATGTTCGCCGCTCACGAGGAGGTTGCTATTCAACACAGCGCAAAAACAGTCTCCAGATTTTTATGGAGTGGAAAAGATGTCCGTACGATGAATAGCGATATCACATTCTCTCGTGGATATCTCATTTGCGTTAATAACACCATTCGAGAAACTCCTCACCCCGTTTTGAACTGGGACCAAGAGTCGATAGGGCGCTTCAATATCTACACTCACCCCTTACTTCCGTCTGAGAGACAAGATAATATCATATTGCTGGGGAGGGCTATTGATCCAGTCAACAACGAAGGTGACACAGAATCCATCGTTTCGATTCTCAGGGACTGTCTATCACGGAATAAATCTACGTTTCTTGATTACTTGGATAATCTCAGCGGTCGGTTCGTGTTGTTCGTTCAGAGGGATGACGAAGTATTCGCAGTCGGGGATGCGACGGGGAGTAAGTCGCTGTTGTTCGCAGAAGATAATCCTGTTCTTTCTTCTCATGTTGATCTTATTGCGAAGACGGGGAACTATAATCGCCAATCATTCGCCGAGCAGGTGATTAATTCGGATGCGAGTTCGTATCCGGGACTTGCTACAGAATATCAAGGTATCCATCAACTCCCTCCGAATACTCTACTTCACGTTGAGGAGCGAAATATTGAGCGTATCTTCCCCCGTGAACCATTAGAGACCCGAGAACTCACTTCTAACTTGATTGAGGAAGTTGCTGATCTATTAACGAGCCAATTCAACTTGCTAGTTGAGGAGCACGATTTAGTGCTATCATTATCCGCAGGGATTGATAGTCGACTGAGCTTTGCTGCTTCGCGTGAGGTTCGTGATCAGATTGACTACTATACCTGGATTTTCGACGATCAAAAGGGACTTGATGTCTCAGTTGCTAGCGCTCTCTGTGATCATGTCGGCGTACAACACAATTCATATCGAATCGACGAGGATCCGGATCAAGACTTTTTGAACGCTTTTCGCACGCACGCAACAGACGTAACACGCGGAAGAAATCGAGCAAGGAATGCTTACAACCATTACCAAAAATTCCCACCGGAGAAATTGGAAATTCGTTCAAATATATCCGAGATTGGAAGGTCGTATTACCGAAACAAATTCGCGGGACTCCCAAACACTCCAAACGCCAGTATACTTACCAAGTTGTATGGTCATGTGTTCTCTGACGAGATTCGGGAAGCGTTCCGCGAATTTATTCATCTGACATCATTTCACAATACGGGTCTATACAACTACGATCCATATGACCTATTTTACTGGGAATACAAAATGGGTAGGTGGCTCTCGCAGTGGCTGATTGAAAAAGACGTTTCGCACGATAATTTCATTTTGTTCAATAATAGAGAGATACTCAAGAGAATGCTGTCACTCAGCTTATCTGAGCGGATGGATGCTGAACTATTTTATCAGGTTATTGATTTTCTCTGGCCTGAATGTCTGGATATCCCACTCAATCCGTCAAAAAACGTCGGATCATGGTATCGTCAGGAAGCGAAGCGCGCTGCGTACGGCTTGGCGATCAGGCAGCCTCTACCAATCTATCGGCGGATAATCGATATCCATCGGCGCTAAAATGTTAATATTAAACACAGATTGTCTTTAGGATGGCATGAGATCAATCAGGTATGATCATAGCGTGCCATAGAAGGTTGCTCACTCAAAGGGTGACTTTCTCTGGGATCCTACGTGATGCCAGCCGTTCGCCAAGTCGGCGAATACAAGCTAATTGTGGCCAAAGACGCTATTAGGAAAATCCCTGAAAAGTTATTAGTAAGATGAAATATCACTCAGTGACATAAACTGATATGTATCAGCACGAAACTGGTTTGAGATGTTAAGTCCATCTTTCGACCAACTATTATCATGACTAATATTCTGTTCACAACGGCGTATTATGATGGATTTACGGGATCGCAACAGTCAATGTATCCATTAGTGGTAGATGCCGAGAAGTTGAACACAACATTACTGCTACCTAAATGGGGCGAGTGTGCAGAGCGATTCCAAGCTGCTGATGTCTCAATAAATATTATTCGCTACCCCGATCGACTGGATAAATTCCAAGGAGAGTTACTTTCGACTAGTTTGTATGAAAAATCACTTGCAGGATGCTCTTTGCTCCGCTATCACATTCATGTCATTTTATATTTAATCCAGAATTCTCCCCAAGTTGTTTATTGTAATGATGTTCGGTCTGTGTTTATGTTTGGAATCCCTGCAAAACTGCTTCGAATCCCCGTAATCTGGTATGTTCGGATAGATACTCCCATAAATAAAGTTGACAGAATGGGTGTCCGAATTGCGGATCATATACTTACGATCTCTGACGGGGTTCGGAGTCGATTTACCGACTCTGAACTCTCAAAATATAGTGATAAATTCAAAACGTTATATACAGGGGTTGATCTTGATCAATATAGCCCAACTGAAGATGCTGATTCTACAGAAGAATCTGTTACTTTCATACAGGTAGCATCAATCCAGCCCCGAAAAGGGCAACTTGATTTGATTCATGCAATAAAAGGTCTCTTGCAATCAAACAATAATATACAGCTTCAATTCGCTGGGAATATTGTTCAATCTGAGATGGAATACAAGAGAAAAATTGATAAAGTGGTAAAAGAGGCTGAAATTGAAGACCAAGTAGAATTTCTAGGATGGATTGATGATGTTGCAGGTGTTCTGCATAACGCGGATGTATTTGTATTGCCTTCGTATAATGAGGGGTTTCCACGAAGTATTCTGGAAGCATTTGCAGCAGGCTTACCAGTGATTGCGACTGACGCGGGAGGAACTTCAGAAATCGTTGATAATGGTCAAAATGGTTTCCTTATTCCTATTGAAGATCGATCTGAACTTGAAGAAAAAATAAGAATACTGGCAACCGATACAAACCTACGGAAGGAGATGGGTACGAACGGCCGCAAAACAGTTGAACAAGATTTCAGTATAGAACGATACGTAACGGAATTTGAGAAATTTATAAACGAGACTGTCATTAGTTCTAAGTAATTGTCTATTGTATTTAAATCACTTTCCTATATTCGTTTTCGACTGTATTGACGACCTTCTTTGGCGAGAACCGGTCGATCCGCTCGGAACAACGCCTCGCTAGCTGGTCCCGTTTAGATTCGTCGAGATGGGAGATTGCGTGTGTGAGTTCCTGTACTGATCCTGGTTCAAAGGTGATTGCGGCTCCTTTAGCGATCCACGGGGGACCGCCAGTATTAGAAACGATTATTGGCAGTTGATGTTGCATAGCTTCAAGAGTTGTATTTCCAAAGGGCTCTGGCCATAAGCCTGGGTGGACAAATACGCTAGATTGAGCGTAAACTTGTCCTAATTGATTATATGAAACCCATCCTCTGAATTCAACTTGGTCAGATATTGGTAGTTCAGTGACTTTCTTTTCCAACAAGGATCGCTGGGGCCCATCCCCAACAATAGTTAGTTTTGCACCTCTGTCATTTAATCTGTGAAATGAATCTAGCAGGAGATCGACTCCCTTCTCCTTTGTTAGTCTACCAACGTACAGAATCTGTTCCCTATTTTGTGGTCTGCGAGATGATCCAGCTGGAAAATCAGGATCATAAAAATTTGGCACGACGGTAATCGGTGCTGATAATCCTGCATCAGCGTATATCTCTTTCACGCTTGGACTCTGTGCGAAAAACTGATCAACTGACGAGCTGATGGAAAGGGCTGATTGTTTAAATATATATTTGTGCAATCGTTTGGGTTTTCTTTTAATGGGAGAGTCGTCATGTGATATTTTATTCATAAGTGTGCAATTTTTGTAACACTCAGAATCAATTATAGACGGATTTGTGCAAAACAGAGAATAAGAGTTCAGCCGACCAATCACAGGGGTATCTCCCCATTTCCGATATAACCCTGCTGCAGGAATAAGTACTGGTGAAAATATGTGATAAATGTCCGTTTCCTCCTCTAACTCAGACAACACTCTCACGCAGTTTTGTAGAGTATTCAACCAAGATGAACTAGGATACTCTTGAACTGGTACAGGTGGATCTACAAGATGATTCATATCTGGTTGAAAGGTTAAAATTTCTACTTCGTGATCCTCTGCGAGTCGATCTGCAAGAAGCCCAAGGCTTCTATTCGATCCTCCACCTTTTTGATCAAATTTGGTAGATATAAATTTAATTTGCATAGATCAGTCCAAAAATATCCCAAATTTTGAACGTAAACGGTACATTCGGATAGATTAGATACTTAGAATTGACAAGACAAAACCGTTCTGATCAAGACGAAGTACGTGATACCAGCAGAGAGGGCTGATTTGTCACCTTGAGATGTGCGTCTTTTATTATTAACGTGAAAATCACCCACGTCATCGGTGTGTTTTCCCAGTTGTTCACTAGTGCAAGTGGGAACCACACTCCGAAAATAACCGGCCAGAGCATATTGCGAGTTGATATATGGAAGAGGAGTGCTCGAAATACGAACGCGAAATATGCGAGAAATATTGAAAATCCGACGATCCCCACTTCAACTAATATTGTGAATAACGTTGTATCGGAGGCGATGCTATACCCTTTGAACGGGATGATTGCACTGCGATAGGTTCCACTACCGACACCAATAAGCGGATGACGGATAAATACTTCAAGTCCTGCTGCCCACGTATCAAAACGAATCTGCATTGATTCAGCTGTAATTACTGCAAACGGAATGCTCACTATCCGTTCCAGCAGTTCTGGTGGGATAAGCGCGGTGAACAGGAGCACTGAGCCGATTAGTACGCCTAAGAAGCCTAGTTTTACACGCCGATCTCCATACGTGAATAGATTGTACGTGATATAGAGTGCAGAGGGTAGTAGTGCGACGATTGACTGACGTGATCCCGTTAGGATAATGGCGAAAATAGATAGTGGTATGAATGCATAATTCAGTATTTGTGAGACATTCGACTGTCTTTGAGTGGCCAGATACCACGCCATCGGAATTGCTATCGCAAGCATTCCAGCGGTTGCATTAATATCAAAATTCCCTCCGCCAAATCGGGTTACGGAACTGGAAGATGTTAAAATAAAATCGAGCGTGATGAGTACTGCAGGTACAAATGAACCAAGAACAAACATCTGAAGCAAATTATCAATTGTCACTTTACGATCGCAGATATCCCAGATCATAGTTACTAATCCTAAAATGAGCACGTAATTAAGGAGTGAAGAACTCGTGAGACTCTGATCCACTGACCAGGCCATGCTTAATATATTGAAAATAACGAAACCTGCTAGGGTAAGATAAAATTGAGGAAGATGCAGATATCGGGCCTCAGGACTGATAAGGACGGAAACAACCCATAGTAGTCCCACGAGTACGCCGATTGGTTTGAGTAGAGATGTATTGTTGAAAACGAGAATAGTGCTCCTAAATGGCAGTATCAGGATCACCAACAGTACTCCAACAGTCGTTGCTGTACGAAGACTCCGACCGGATTGGTGGACGATTCGTGAACTACTCATACTACGGTCTGTTTAACGAGATAGTCGTCTGGAAAATGAGTCATTCTGCTTCATATCGAGAGTGACGAACCCAACACACTGACTACAATTGAACTCCAGTGATATATTACCTCCGTGTGCCTATAACGAAGCGAAGCGGCGTGACAGCAGATCGACTTCGAACACTCCAGACGACTTCCGACATACCACGAATGATATCCAAGACCATTAGAACGCACGTGGACGGTGTCTGGACGATCGTAATCTCAGTGGTCGGCATCGTCGTCACGGTCGGCAGCGTCCACTCGGGACACTGATCCGCTACGCCACCTCCGACGAGGAGGCCCGTGGAATCGGCTTCGAGATGATGGTGATTGCGCTGTGTGGTGTGGGCCTGCTGACCGTCGCATACGTGATCGCTGAACTCACCGTCAGCATCGTTTCCACCCAGATAGCCATCACGTCGCGGGAGTTGTTCACGCTCTGGGTGGCGTTGCTCATCCTCTACTTTGTCTCGCCCTCTTCCATCGGAATCTACGTCGTCAGCTACAGCCTTGCGAGGGCGATGTACGCGTTCTCTGGGGTATTGAACCCGACGCTGTATCACGCCGTCACGACAACGTGGACAAGGATGATCGGGATTCTGTCCACCAACTGTACACTGGAGTGGTGCATGTGTACACGATACTCGGGCTTCCGGCCATTGCCGGTGTCGCCTTGTTGAGTCATCTGTATTGCGACTGATTTCGATCAAGGGGTGACTATTGGTGGTCAACTCTTTCTTCCCCCTTGGCAGACGGTTTTGTCGTCTACGACTACGTCAATCCGATGATGTACGTGTTGAACGCGGCGGAGCAGAACGAAAAGATCGGCCTAATCACGACGGTTGCACGATACTGTATCTTATGATCAACGCGGTGGCGATAACTTTACCAGCAACCCAAAATTCAAATTAAATACATGACCGTTATTAGCGTCGTAATCCCTACTTACAATCGTGCTCCTGTCCTTCCGCGTGCAATTGAGAGCGTACTTGATCAGTCATTCGGGGATTTCGAGCTGATAATCGTTGATGATGGATCAACGGATCACACGGAAGAAGTCGTTCATCGGTACGAAGATTCACGAATTCGATACCTCTGTTTCGACGAAAATAAGGGGGCAAATGCGGCTAGGAACCACGGGATACAAATTGCTTCCGGGACATACATCTCATTTCTTGACTCTGATGACGAGTTCTTACCAAGCCATCTTTCAACGGTCGTAGCGGCTTTCCGCGATGCGCCCTCTCGTGTCGCTGGCATCTTTACATCGTATGCGGTGCTTAATGATAACGAACCTGATCGTATTTCTACTGCAGATCCCGGTTTAGTCTCGATTGATGAGGTACTAATATATAATCCAATTGGGAGCCTCTCCTGTACGACGTTTCGAGCCGATGTTCTCGCAGAAGTCGGAGGCTTCGATCCCAGTTTCGACGCTCGTCAAGATCTAGATCTCTATGTCCGCGTATTGGAAGACTACGAGATGCTCGGTATTGATGAGGTTCTCGCAAATCATTATCGCGGTGACAATACAATCACATCCAATCTCGAACGGCGACTTCAGGGTCACGAGCGATTCCTAGACAAGCACGGTGAAATGATGTCCTCAAAAGGTATTGCGCACACACTATATGCGGGCGTTCACCTATGCTGATCACGGGAATATATCCGAAGCTAGTCGACATTTCCGTCGTGCACTTCTATTATATCCTTGGAATCCGTTGTATTACTACCATTACATTTTCTCGATTTTTGGTGATTCAGCCTTTTATACTGCTCTTCGCGTAAAACAGCGAATGAAGCGCTTTCTAAGAGGGGTACGTCAGTAAACCCCGAATTCCATCTGGTGTGGAGTGGTGGGTCGCGTATTGATCTTATCTTCTCCAATTTATTTTTACAATATCAAAACCCTTGATTTCTAAGTCGATTTCAATCACAGCCGATTGATAGTCTTGGTTCCAAGGCCACGCCATGCTTTCACTTGTACTGCGTTGAGCGGAAGACCTCTTTGAGCTTTTCTGCTTCCTTCTCAATATTAAATTCAGCTGCTACTTTCTCGCGTGCGCGTTCCGCGTATACTGTCCACCCTGAACCATCTCTGAGTAACGAAACTAATGCCTCGCTTGTTGCTTCGGGGTTTCGCGGCTCAGTCAAGAGGCCGTTTTTTTCGTGATCAATCAACTCGGGAATTCCCGAAACAGTCGTTGATACTGGGGGGGTTTTCATCGCCATTGCTTCCATTAGCGCGACCGGGATTCCGTCTCGATCACCTGACTCCGCAATCACACAAGGTAACAAAAAGCAGCGTGCCTCGTCAAGTTCGGTGACTAACCGCTGGTCGCTAACGTTATCAAGAAAATCTACATTCTTGCCAATCCCTAACTGTTTGACCTTTTGGAGTAGGTCTGATTTCAGATCACCGGACCCAATGACATGGTATTCAAGTTCAGGTATGTCGTCAGTTGCGATATTGACTGCTTCAAGTGCGTAGGGAAGTCCCTTCTTTTCCACGAATCGAGAGATTGTCAGGATCCTATTCGGTTTTGTTCTCTCCGTTGGCGCGAATTTTGCAGGTCTGATCCCAGCTCGGACAATATCAATTGGCTTGTCCGGTGCGAACCGGTCTTTGATATAGTCTTTGTTATATTCTGAAATTGTGACAATTCTATCGGCTCGTTGGAGCAGAGTGCTTATGTATGCACCGACCGGTTCCTTGTAGATATCAGATGCGTGCGTGGTAATGGTAAACGGGGTCTGATAATATTCCGACGCGTATTGGGCTCCAAACTTTGAGAGGCCTGCAAAGTGTGAATGAAAATGATCAGGCTCCCAACGAAGTGTATCAACAAATTTGATACACTCTTTAGCCCGAAACAGATTTGCGGCGTGTTTCTTGAGTGAGGCGCGATAGAATGTGTTTTTGAGAATAAGTGGGTGTAGCGCTTTCGTTGAGAAGAGTTCTGTCACGTCTGCGAATGAGGGTCTTTGGATGTAGTTGATTGGAATATCCAGTTCATTGAATTCTTTATGAACAATACTTTCGTCAGGTTCATTCAACGCGCAAACTGCGACGTTGTGCCCGTTTTGTTCCAACTCGTAGATCTCGTTGAGTACGAAGCTTTCTGAGAGTTTGGGAAAGGCATCGAGGTAATAGATAATGTTCATGCTAGTTCTGTTAGACTGGTAGCGATCACCTATTGAAACTGATTGATTCGAAAGCCAGCTTTGACTACCGCGGTAATAGTCTCGATTATTCTCCAAAGCCTCTCCATGTTCGCGCTTGTACTGTGATATCTTAGCAGGCGGTGATGGCAGAGACAACTGTGCGTTCTAGGAGATCATAAACCCTAATCAAGAGCCTGACTTCCCACAGTAGGCTTCGCTGACCGAAATGGCAAGCTGCCACGCCGTCCTCTTGACGCGCTCAGTCGTCGCGCGATTCATTGGTAGATTACTGCGGACTCCTTCCTTGGTGTTGCTTGATGATAAAACGAGGATTATTTCATAACAGGCGAAGAACGCTGCTATGAGTGATTGAATTACTTCGAACTGTTTACGAACGTCTTACTTCGGGCGGGTCAACGGCGGACCAAGCCATACAAAGCGGTATCTGGGTAGCTGGAATCAACGTCGCCGACCGTATCTTGCAACTTCTGAAGGTCGTTATTCTCGCTCGATTGCTTTCACCGGCGGCATTCGGCCTTCTCGGGATCGGACTGCTTGCGATTGCGGCACTCAGGCAGTTCTCAAAGCTTGGGTTTGATGAGGCGTTGATACAGCACGAAGACGACGACGTAGACGCCTACCTCAACACCGCTTGGATAATGAAGATCATCCGTGGGCTCGGGATCGCTGTCGTCGCGTTTCTCGCAGCCCCGTACCTTGCGGTGTTTTTCGGCGAACCGCAAGCAGAGCCGGTTATCCGTGTCGTTGGTATTTCTCCATTGATTTTGAGCTTACAGAATCCGGCGGTGATGTACTTCCAGAAGAATCTCAACTTCCACAAGGAATTCGTGTATCAAATCGGGGGTCGATTGGTGGATCTCACTGTCGCTGTCGTTATCGCACTCGTCTTCCGTAGCGTTTGGGCTCTCGTAGCTGGTATTGTAGCGAGTAATTTCGTGAAGTTCGTGATATCCTATGGTATTCACGAATATCGTCCCAATATCGGGTTTAATCTCGCGTATGGAAAAGAAATGTTTGGCTTTGGAAAGTGGTTGCTTATGTCGGCGATCCTTGTATTTCTCTACGGGCAAGGGGATGATGTGTTCGTTGGCTGGTTCTTTGCGGCGAGTTCACTTGGTGTCTATCAATTGGCATATCGGTTCTCAAATGCTCCTGCCACTGAGGTTACGCACGTTATTTCACGCGTGGCGTTTCCGACACTGTCAAAGGTTCAGAATGATACCGAGAAACTTCGTGAGGGATTCCGTAGGGCTGTCCAGCTATCAACAACGGTTGCTTTCCCAATGGCAGCTGGCATTGCTGCTGTCGCCCCCCAGTTTGTTCCTGTAGTTCTTGGTGATCAATGGCGATCGGCAATACCAGTGATACAAGCCCTAGCTGTCTATGGTGGAATCCGTGCGTTCGGAGCGAATGTCGGAGCCGTTTTTAAATCAACAGGACGCCCAGACATTGAAGCACGGATTCAGGCTCTCCAAGTCATTGCGTTAGCAGTCGTAATTTATCCTGCCGCAGATTGGTTTGGGCTCATAGGTGTTGCAATTGCTGTGGTGATAAGTTTAGTTCTACCACTTCCAATTTCTCTCAACTATGCTTTGTCGATCACTCAACTACGCGCTACTGAGTTACTCAAGCTGGTCACGTACTCATTGGTGAGTAGCATCGCTATGGCTGGCAGTGTTATAGCACTAAATACTTATATTCTGACAGAAGAGCACATTTTGAATCTCACACTACTCATCGCCTCAGGGATTATAATTTATTTTGTTCTGATGTGCTTATTTGAACGTTTGTTCAATATAGAATTCATCCAACTATATCATATAGTGAAACAGGGGATCTAACGAGATCAATTCTATCACACGCCCCACAACCTCTATCTGAAAAGCAGACTCTTATATATTGTTTCATGTCTGTGATTCATACAATTATGTCTCAATTTTCTCTAGCGCGAAACTCCTGTATCCGTGCGTTTCAAGTGATAAGTGAGAGATCTGCCAATTTTCCCGCACACAGAACTCATGAACAGCAGAAATAACACCGTAGGGTACTCCCCTTGAGACATTGCCCACACAGTAGTCGTGGCCTGCGATAATTCCATCTTCTTTTACTTTCCTTTGAGAAATATCGAGTTCAACTGACGTTTGTTCATATGAATGTGTTGTATCAATATACACCAAATCAAAGAAACCGTCTTCAAAATTATTCAATGCTACCTCCGACCGTTCCCTAACTATCGAAACTTCCGTATGATCATCAAATCTTTTCTTCACTTTCCTCATTTTTTCTTCACCATATCTTTCTGTTCCCCATTCATCAACGAGAAAAAGCTTTTCAGGCTCCGTGATTGAGATAATTTGATCTGAGAAATCCCCTTCATCAACCCCAAGTTCCGCGACTTTGCCTTCTTTAGGAATGGTTGTTAACATCTCTTCCCTGCTCGGATGCACAACTACATTTCTTATATGTTTATCCGGAAGATTTTCCGGAACGGACTCCATATGGCCTGCAGTTTTTATAGATTTATTTTCTGGAAATACCGTACGGTATACTCCCTTCAATAGCGGATGAAGACGGCTTGGTGTGATTTCCATAACTTTACTCTTGTACTCATCCCGGGACATCTTTCTCATATGCTTATAGCCTCGCACATCTTCACTTCTCCGATTAGCATATACTGTTCCTATGGTGCTTTTTATACCGGCTAATCCAACGATCGCCGTAACTGATCAACTGTGGCTCCTAATCCAGACAGAAACCAGAAGCTCAGTGATATACCGCCATCATACAAGCGCCGGCAGACGTACATCAATTCGAATGCCGACACCGACTTTCTGAAAGGCGAGTGGGTTTATCAACACCACAAACGACCTTTGCGGAGTGTGATCTCAACGCATTCGAATGCGGAATCACCATCCTCAACGAAGATGTCGATTGCGGTGTCCGGAACGGTTTAGTTCGCTCGTCAAAGTTTATTTGTAAGATGGTATGGGGGACTCCTCTATGGAACTAATCGACGGCGACGGCAACCTCTTCGGCCTCGTCAACCTCGTCGACGCCCTCGTCGTCCTCGTCGCCCTCGCCGTCGTCGTCGCGGGCGTCGCCTTCGTCTTCTCGTCCGGATCGAATGACACCACCACCGACACCGCCACCCGCTACGCCACCCTCGACCTCGGCACTCAACCCGCCTATGTCGCCACCCTCGTCACTGAGGGCGACGTGGCCGACACCGACCCCTCCACTCCCGAGAACCTCACGATCACGGATGTCTACACCACGCACACCGACGACGGCCGCCACCTCTACGTCCGCGTCCGCCTCAACGCCACCCGCGACGACGACGCCGTCACCTACGGCGGCGACCCCCTGCGCGTCGGCCGCGATCTCGACCTCACGACGCCGGAGTACCAGACCGGCGGCACGATCACGGCCGTCGACGCGTCGAACGCCGACCTCCCCACCGGCACGACGGACGTGCTCCTGCGGACGAATCTCTCGGCCGACACCGTCGACGCGATCCGGCGCGGCGACGAGTACCGGATCGACGGCCGGACCGTGGGGACGGTGCGGTCGGTGACGGCGTACCGCACCGGTGACGGGCGCACGCTCGCCTACGTCGGCGTCGCGTACCGCACCTACCGCGCGAGCGACGGGCAGCGGTTCGCGGGGGCACCCATCCGCGAGGGCGTGACGCTCCCGCTGGAGACGGCCGCCTACGCGTTCGAGGGCGACGTGATCCGGGTGGGGGAGACGGTGCCGCGAGGCGTGGCGTCGACCCGGACCGTCCGACTGGAGATCGAGAACGCCGATCCCGACCTGGCCGACGGGCTCCGAAGCGGGATGGCCGAGCGCGTCCGCGGCGACACCGTCGCCGAACTCGCGAACGTCACGGTCGAGCCGTCGACGATGGTGCTCACGAGCCAGGACGGCAACGTCTACCGGCGCGACCACCCCGTCGAGGAGGACGTGACGCTGACCGCCGACATGCGGGTGCGCGAGACGGACGCGGGCGTCCGGTTCAAGGGCGCGCCGCTCCGGCGGGGGCGGACGGTGACGCTCGACTTCGGGACGGTGACCGTCGAGGCGACCGTCGTGGAGGTGCGGTAGGATGAGCCACTCCGACGACGCCGACTCGCGGCTCGCC
>Ga0207718_100183_pt1 | contig 72227 bp, 86 predicted proteins | sample A23M2SouthBayCA_FD_187749 | JGI IMG/M metagenome (GOLD analysis project Ga0207718, IMG submission 187749) | Aerobic enrichment media microbial communities from Eden Landing Ponds, California, USA - A23 M2 (SPAdes) | ecosystem: Environmental > Aquatic > Marine > Unclassified | place: Emeryville...
CCCGCGGACACCTGCCGCTCGTCGGGTCGCGGGGTGGAGGAGGCGCGCGGGACTATCCGTGCTCGAACGCCGGGCAATCCCGTTGTCCACCCATTCATATCGATTCGCGAGATTCCGAGCAGCCTGCGATATCTCGAAGCTGCGGTTCGAGAACAACGGCAAACCAGGCGCAGTCTCGTCGATGTGACTGCAGAAGTGACCTGAATAGGGGGGATACAGCCGGCAATAGCAGTTTTTTTGGTGGTTGCGAATAACTAGCGTAGTAGCAGGGGGTACCATGAAACAGTACATTTCGTATCAATTAGCAGGGGTCGTGTCGTTTCTGCTGGTGTCAGTTGCAGCGTTCGCCGCCAGCGGCGTCTTCGGGAGTGGGTACACTGCGGGGCTGGTCTTCGGGTTCGGGATCGGGCTGGCAGTCGCGCTGTTCGAGTACGGCGTCGTCGTCGAGACGGAGGTCCGTTCGAGCGGCTATCCCGACGCGATCAAACAGAAGATCGACCGGGTATTTGAGTAGTAGCGAGACTCCGAGCGTAGCGAGGAGTCTCGAAAAGATCGAGCGGCGACTGCTGGGGGCATCTCGAAGCGTTCGAAAGTCACCGCCTGCGCAGTTTCCGACTACTGTAGCACAGGCCGGCGAAACCGTGAACGGCGAGCAGCGCGCCGAATAGCCAGGCGGTACTCCAAGCCGTGAACAGCGCGATTCCGAACAGAGTGAGGAATCTCGAATAGACAAGCGGCGACGAAGGAGCCGCGAACAGAGAAGCGATCCACAGCCCCGCGACGAGGATGGAGGCGGCGGCGAGGAGCAAGCCGTCACGATACACACGACGTGGTGGGGCAGCCACAACGACGTCTCTTCCGGGTCGAAGGGTTAGTGATGGAGCAGTCCGTACAGCCGAGTATGAGCGAGGCTACGCTCGTCTACGACGACGACTGTGGATTCTGCACGTGGTGGGCGGACTACATCGCCGAGCGATCGGACATCGAACTAGCCGGGTTCTCCGAACTGAGCGAGGACCTTCGCGAGAAGCTGCCCGAGGACTACGAGGAGTGTGCGCATCTGGTGGTCGACAGCGAAGTCTACTCCTGTGGGGCAGCGATCGAGCAGGCGCTCGGTCGGTCAGAACTCGGTGTCGACTTCGAGCCGCTCTTTCAGTTCTGCCGGCAGTTCGACGAGTATTCGCGTTTCCGCGAGTGGGCCTATCGCGAGGTCGCCGACCGGCGTGATCTCTTCGGGAAGGTCATCTCCAAGGAACCGCCGGCACGGTCGAACAGCCGGGAGTGACCGACAGGCGGGCAGTCAGGACTCGTGGAACGCCCGGAGGATCTCCAGCCCGCGCGCTGTCTTGGCGAATTCGGCAGTCGGGTGGACGGCGTCACAGTGGGTGCAGACGAACGACTCGTCCGGTTCGGGGAGGTCAGACGGCGTCGCTTCCCACGACTCGTTACATTCGGGACACTGCAGTGGAATCCACGACTCCTGCATGGGTGGATGTCGTGGGTCCCGCCGGATGAATATTGGGGCTACACGCTTCGGTAGCGCTCTCGGGCAGAGGCGTTCGAGTGGCGGCCGTCTTTATGTGTCGTGAAATGAAATCACACACCGAACCGCGATGAGCATCGACGAGACGGACCCGCGCTGCCCGGAGTGTGGCGAGCCCATCGGGCAGACGGCGACCTACTGTATGCACTGTTCGGCCGACCTGACCGACTATCAGGAGACAGTCGAAGACGACAAACTCTCGTGGGACGGAACCGACGAGCAGTCGTCCAGTGATGGGGCGACGACCACAGAGACGGTCGCCGAGAGTGCCAGCGGTGTCGCGGATGCGGCCGGGGTCGGGACCGATGACGGACAGATTCTGGATCCGGACGGGTTCGTCGACAACACGCTGACCGTTATCGTCGGCATCCTCGGCGGGATCGTCGTCGGGTTCGTCGGGACCACGGTTTTGATCGCGCTCACCGAGAGCGGGTGGGCGCTGCTGTTCGGCCTGGTCGCGTGGCTGGGATCGACGGCCTATCTGGTCCGGAGAAGAACTGTGCAGGGTGCGATTTCGAAGACGGGATACGCCGTCGCGCTGGTGCTGCTGTCGATCCCGGTGATCGCACTCAGTCCCGCCCTGCAGGTCGACGGCGGGCTCGAAGGGCGAGGGGAATTCTTCGGAGCAATGTTGCTGTTCGTGCTGATTCCAGCACTCTTCGCGGCCGGGATCGGCTGGGTCGCCTCGAAGTTCGTTCCCGACGATCTCGGCGGTAGCGAGGGGTGATACTGCCGGCAGTGAGAGAAATGGACGCGATCAGTCGTCGGACTGGGCGACGGCTTCGTAGCCCTCGATATCCAGCGAACCGCCGATGGTGCGGTTCGGGTAGGGAATGTTGATGTCTTCCTCGTCGAAGCGCTGTTTGACGGCCTTGACGTACTCGCCTTTCGTCTTCACGAAGTCGCTCCGGGCCGGATTCGAGATCCAGACCCGCGACTTCAGACCGACCGAGGAGTCACCGAGCTCGGTCAGTCGAACCGACGGTGCGGGGTCTTCGAGGATGTGTTCGTGCTTTTCGGCTTCCTCGATGATGATGTCAGTCGCCTTGTCGATGTCGTCGTCGTAGCCGATACCGAACAGGAACTGCAGTCGCAACTGCTCTTTGGCGACGGGGTTCTTGATGACGCCGTCGGTGAGGTTAGCGTTCGGAACCGTCAGCAGTTCGTTATCGAACGTTCGGACACGGCTCACGCGCAGACTGATGTCCTCGACGATCCCGGAGTTGCCGTCCCACTCGATCCAGTCGCCGATGCGGAACGGTTTGTCCGTGTAGATGAACACGCCAGCGACGAAGTTCTTGATGACATCCTGCAGGGCAAAACCGATCGCCAACGTGGCGGCAGCGGCGATGGTCGCCAGTGAGGTGAGGATGTCACCATAGCCGGCGATACGGAACGCAACGGCGAGGGCGACGAACCCAATCACGAATCCAGTCGCCTTCCGGATCGGGGTCCGGGCGTGCTCGTCGAGCCCACGGCGACGCATTACGCGACCGACCAGTGGCTGCACGATCGCTTTCCCGGCGAGGTACAACACGATGAACGCGACGACGAACGTGATCGCCGAGCCCAGCGGGTTTGCGATCGAAAGTTCGAGACCGACATCCTCAGCGAGGAATTCCGCCACTGGACCGTTGGCGAGCTGCAGTGAAATCACCGCTTGAACACCCCTGTGTGGCCCCGGGTCTGGACGACCTCGGCGTTCGTCAGCGCAGCGAGCTCGTCAGCCAGTTCTTCCGTCGTCGTCCCGCCGCGTGACGACCGCAAGAACTTGACTTTGACCAGTTCGGCGTTGTCTAATTGATTCGAGAGTTCCTCGGCGACCGATTCGACGCCGCCTTTCCCGACCCGGAGTGTCGCGTCCAGATCGTGGATCTCTCCTTGCTTCTCAGAATCTATCATGTAGCTATGTTATTTAGCGGAGAGGGTTTAGAGTCTTCGGCCAAAAGAGTTAGGGAGTGTTTCTTTACTACCACTCTGCTCATTGATAGCGATAGCGTGCCTGTGTACCACAGTCACACGTGACGACGACGTGGCCATCCTGGGTGCGGACACGGGCGTTCTTGCCGGGGATCAGATACGTATCGCAGGCGTCACAGGTGAAGCGGTCGAACTGTGTGGGGAGCGACAGTCGGTTGCGCTCGGCGACGCGCCGAGCAAGACGGACGTACTCGCGAGCGCGGTCGTCGTTGCCCTCGCGTGCAGCGGCCGCTGCCCGCTCGTGGAGGATCTCGATTCGCTCGCGGGCGATCGTCTCGCTCGATCCCATCTATCCATCCGTTCTCGACCGGGCGAGTTAGACGTGTCGTTCGACCCGCGTGACGTCTCACGGGCCGCATCTTCGAGATTCCACTCTTCGCACGACTATGCCGTTCGCTTATTCGAGATTCCTCGCTTCGCTCGGCCGCACGCTTCTCGCGGCTTCGCCGCTCGATCTTTTCGAGATTCCTCGCTTCGCTCGGAATCTCGCTATCGCTCGTTCGACAGGATTAATTCCTCGGATAGCGAGCCACAGGGTGTGCGCGTCCTGAACTATCTGGAGCTCGAAGGTCGGCTCGACCGAAGTGGGATCAGCACGTCGGTCGACCACCAGCGCGCCGCGCTGGCACAGTCAGAGACGGACGTGACCTATCTGACCACTCCGTGGTACGGCGGTGACATGAAACTGGCAGCGATCAATCGCGTCGCCCACGGGCAGGGGATGTCCTCGTTCGATCTTGCTCACTGCAACATGATCGGGCCGGGCAGCGTGTTCGTCGCACGCCAGGCCCGCAAGAAGGACATCCCGCTGGTACTGCACGCCCACGTCACCAGCGAGGACTTCGCCGAGAGCTTCCGCGGGTCGAATATCCTCGCCAGGCCGCTCCGGCGCTATCTGCGGTGGTTCTACTCGAAAGCAGACCTCGTGCTCTGTCCCAGCGAGTACACCAAAGCGACCCTCGAAGACTATCCGATCGACGCGCCGATCCGACCGATCACCAACGGAATCGATCTGGACTCGGTGGCCGGCCACGAACAGTTCCGCGACGAGTACCGCGAGCGCTACGATCTCGATGGGATGGTCGTCTTCGCGGTCGGCAGCGTCTTCGAGCGCAAGGGCCTGACCACGTTCTGTGAACTCGCCCAGCAGACCGACTACGACTTCGCGTGGTTCGGCGAGTACGACGGGAGCCTGCTTGGCTCGCGAACGGTCAGGAAGTGGACGAAGAACCCACCCGAGAATGTCACTTTTACCGGCTGGGTCGAGGACAAGCGCGGCGCGTTCGCCGCGGGCGACGTTTTCTGTTTCCCCTCGAAAGTCGAAAACCAGGGTCTCGTGGTCCTGGAGGCGATGGCCTGCGAGAAGGCGGTCGTCTTGCGTGACATTCCCGTGTTTCGGGAGTACTACGAGGACGGCCACGACTGCCTGCTCTGTTCGACCCAGGAGGAGTTCGTCGAGGCACTGGAGCGGCTGGAAGCCGATCCCGATCTCCGGGAACGATTAGGCAAGAACGCCCGCGAGACGGCCGAGAACCACAGTCTGGAACGGGTCGGCGAGGAACTGGTCGACGCCTACGAGGAAGTCGCAACAACTTAAGTATCGCTCGTACAATCCTTGGACGAATGGGGACACCAACGGTCGCCGCGTTCACGGACACCTATCTGCCGACCATCAACGGCGTTACCTATACCGCCAAGTCCTGGCGCGAATGCTGGGAGAAGCGCGGCCACGAGATGGATATCGTCTATCCCCGCTCGAAGGACTATCGTGCGGGCAGCGGCGAGTATCCCGTCCGGAGCGTGCCGTTTCCGTTCTACGAGGGGTTCCGTATCGGCGTCCCGAGAGTGCCCGACGGCGTCACAGACGCCGACATCGTCCACGCACATACGCCCTTCTGCGTCGGTCTGAGTGGGCTTCGACTCTCGCGCTCACAGGACCTCCCGCTGGTCGCGTCCTATCACACACCGACTAGCGAGTACGCAGAGTACATCTCGTTCAACGGAGCGATCGAGCGCACTGTCCGCCGGTGTGCTGAATCCTACGAACGGTGGTTCCTCGAACAGACCGACCTCATCGTCGCTCCGAGCGAGCGGACGCGCCAGCACGTCCTCGAAGAGGTCGGCGTCGACACGCGCGTCGAAGTCGTCCCCAACGGCGTCGACATCGATCGCTTCGAGCCAGTCGACACAGTCCAATTCCGGGACCGGTACGACCTCGGCGACGGCCCGCTGATCGGCTACACCGGCCGCCACGGCTACGAGAAGTGCCTGCCGGACATTATCGCGGCGGCCGACGGGCTCGACGTGACCGTCGTCTTCGGCGGTGACGGCCCCGCTCGTGACGACCTCGAAGCGCGGGCCCGGAAAGCCGATGTCGACGTTCGCTTTCTGGGCTTTCTCGACCGCGAGGAACTCCCGGCCTTCTACTCGGTGCTCGATATTTTCGCGTTCCCCAGCCCCGTCGAGACGCAGGGGCTGGTCGCCCTGGAGTCCAACGCCTGCGGAACGCCAGTCGTCGGCGTCGACAGCGGTGCCCTCTCGGACACCATCGAAGACGGCGAGACCGGGTATCACTACCCCCAGGGCGACGTCGAGGCCTTCGGCAAGGCGATCCAGCACGGGCTCGACGACCGCGAGCGACTCAGTCAAACCTGTATCGACCGCCGCGAGCAGTTGAGCGTCGAACATTCGGTCGACCGGCTCGAAGAGCTGTACGACTCTGTGCTCGCGAAGGCAAGTCCCGTCCCGTAGCGCGCGGTGCAATCAGTGCTCCAGTCGTGACTGCCACTCCCGGAGCGCAGCGATCCGTTCGTCTGGTGCGGGATGGGAGCCAGGCAGAAGCCGATCACACAGCCGCTCCCAGCGTCGCTGGAGCCGCCCGAGACCGTCGTCGTGGACATCCTCGTCTGTCGCTTCGAGGGCGTACGGCAGCACGCAGAGTTCCCGCACGCCCGTCTCGGCGTCCCGGAAGTCCGTTTCGGGTCGTCGATCCCTGGTCAGCGTTTCGAGAGCGCGCGCCAGCGCAGCCGGTGAGCCGCTGATCGCGACGCCGCCAGCGTCGGCGGCGTACTCCCGGATCCGCGAGAGCAGGCGGTAGCAGGCGGTACTGGCGAGATAGAGGACCGCGGCGATCGGGAACGCGACGACCGCGAACACCAGCAGTGGAATCTCGATCTGCGGTGCACCGAACGTCTCCTCGCTGTCGAGATCCCAGAGCCAGTTGAGGAGCATCGACTGGCGGAGCGAGCGGACGTATCGCTGGAGGAACTGCTCGGTCACCGTCGGCAGGAACGCCGCCGCGGTCATCACGAAGGCGTCGCCGTTCTTGAGGTGGGCGAGTTCGTGAGCCAACACCGCGTCGAGTTCGTCATCTTCCAGCGAATCGAGCAATCCTGTGGTCACGAACAGCGTCCGCTCACCGGGCCGGCTCGCGACGTAGCTGTTGGGCGTGTCGGTGTGGACCAGCCGAATGGCCGGCGGCGCGAGGTCGGCAGTCTGGGACAGGCGGGCCACGCGCTCGCGAACAGGATGACCCACTGCAGGCTCGGCCACTTCGAGGGTGTCGTCCTCGTCGCCCTCGTCGTCGCTCCGGTCGGCGAGGATGACGTTTTTCAGTGACTTCTCCGGGCCGATATTCCCCTCGGTGACGTCACGCAGCGTCAGCCGGTAGCCGAACACCGACTGGACGACCAGTGTGAGTGGCGTGCCGACGAGGAGAGCGAGCCACAGCGGGACGAGGCCGAACTGGATCGGCCAGGTTACCGCGTACGGCTGAAAACTGATCAGGGGTAGCAACCAGATAGCGACGTGTCCCAGCACGTAGACGGCGGCGACGAACGCCACGTCGAAGACGAGCAACACCGCTGCGAGCGCGACGATCCGCAAGCGATGCCGGTGGATGGAGGGCTGACGCGTCGACATCATCCAGACGTTCCCACGATGAAATGAAAAACGTGTCGGAAAAGACGTTCTTGGCTCGCTATCTCCTGAGTGGTCATCCTGAAGAGGGTCGAGGAATAGTCGACGCTATGGGCCTCGTCGCAGAGTTCGATATTCACTGCCCGGCACTGCCGCTGACCGACGTCGCGGCCGCAGCCCCCGAGGCAGGCCTCATCGTCGAGATGCAGTACAATCACGGACGGCGACCACTGTTCATCACACACGTTACCCACGACGATTCCGCACCGGTCGAGGCTGCCTTCGAATCGAGTCCGTTCGTCGCGGACTTCGTACTCGTCGGGCGAGCGGGCGAGACCCGCCGCTACCAGATTGAACCCTCGCTCTCGCTCGAAGAGACGCTGGGCAACGCCCTGGACAATCTGGACGGCCTGCGGGCGCTGGCGACGACTGAGGCCTCTATCGACCGCATCGAGGTCACACCAGACGGGTGGATCCAGTCAGGCTGGTTCGCCGACCGCGAGGCGTTCGACGACTTCCGGTCGTTCTGGCAGGCCGAGGCTGGCTTCACGCTGCGGCGGCTCACCCGCGATGGCGACCCTGAACCCCCCGGTGAGGGGCTGACCGACCGCCAGCAGGAAGCCCTTCGGACCGCCTACGAGATGGGCTACTTCGAGATTCCGCGGACGACTTCCCTGGAGGCGGTCGCGGACCAACTGGGAATCTCGGCGTCCTCGCTGTCCGAACGACTCCGGCGAGCACAGACCCACGTCATCGAGACTAGCGTCGCCTCGACGTGGCCGCCGCTTCCCGATAGCACTTAAACGGTCTCACTGCTGAGAGTGAGATTCAGCCCCGGACGACTGCAAAACAGAGATCCACGATGCAGACAGTCACTGCCGCAGATGGGAGACGCACCGAGTACGAGACACACGGCGACGGCCCGACCCTTGTGCTCCTCTATGGCGGAGGCGGCCGCCGCTTCTGGGATCCGATCGTGCCCGCCTTCAGCGAGGACTACACCGTCGTCGTCCCCAATCGACGAGTCCACGACGAGGACGACCCGGTCGAAGGATACATCCAGCGCGAGGTCAGTGATGTCGAGGCCCTGATTGAGGCGGTCAGCGGCGATCCGATCCTGTTCGGCCACTCATTCGGCGGACTCAAAGCAATCGAGACTGCCCGCGTCGCCGACGTTCGCGCGGCGATCGCCTACGAACCTGCCTACCTCGTCGGCGAGTACCGGGAGCAGGCTGATCTGGCCGCCCAGATGCAGGACCGTCTCGACGCGGGTGAGCCGCGCGAGGCAATGAAGTTGCACCTGAAGGAGGTTATCCACGGCGGCGATATCGAGCACTTCGAGTCGTGGCTCGAATCGTGGGATGGCTGGCCCGAAAGCGCCGAGAACGCCGAACACACCGTCAGAATGGATCGGGCGCTCGAACAGCACGAACTGGCCGATTCGCTGGAGATAGACGCGCCGGCATTACTGCTTTCCGGCAGCGACGGCCCGGCACACCTCCGGGATAGTATCAGGACCGTTCACGACCGGCTCGATCACAGTCGGTTCGTCGAGTTCGACGGGGTGGGTCATCTCGGACCGGTAACGGGGCCGGAACGGGTGATCGACGCAGTACAGTCGTTCCTCGGGACGCATCCGGACCTGTAGATTCGTAACTACTTCCTGTGTGGCATCGCTCGGGTCGGTATGGCATCTGAGCCGGGGTCGTACACACAGGTGGGCGCGTGGGGCCAACTCGCCACAGCCGGTATCGCGGGGGCAGCCTGGTATCTGGGTGCCGGGTCTGTCTTCATCCTCGCCTGTGCTGGCTATTTGGTTGCGACGCTACTGGGGATCGTCGGCATCGTCAGAACCGAAGAGATTCCGGTCCACGGGCCAGTCCTCTATCCGTTCATCGTTCCCGGATTCGTGCCGCTGTACTACTTCGCGATGAAACTCTGACCAGCACGGCGAACAGTACGCTGTTCTCAGGCCAACGCGCTGCCGGCCCGAATGATCGTTTTTTCGCCAAACGCAGGCCCGACGATCTGCAGTCCGACAGGGAGGCCGTCGTCGGTTTCACCTGCAGGCACGGAGATGGCCGGGAGATTCGCGAGGTTGACGGGCGTCGTGTTCGCGTCCGCGAGGTACATCGTCAGGGGGTCGTCCAGACTCTCGCCGCGTTCCATCGGCGGAACGGGCATCGTCGGTGAAGCCAGCACGTCGGCCTCTCTCAGCGCCTCGTCGAAGTCCTGTTTGATCCAGTCGCGGGCGTCCTGAGCCTGTTTGTAGTACTTGTCGTGATACCCTGCGGAAAGGGCGTAGGTTCCCAGAAGAATTCGGCGTTTGACTTCCTCGCCGAAGCCCTCCTCGCGAACGCCCGCGAACTCCTCGTTCCAGTTGCCCTCGTACTCGGGCGTGGGGCCGTAGCGGACGCCGTCGAACCGCGCGAGATTCGAGGAAGCCTCGCTCATGGCGATCACGTAGTAGGCCTCGACAGCGTGTTCGAGTGACTCCATCGAGACTTCGTGGTAGCTCGCACCCTGTGATTCGAGTTCTCCGATCGCGTCCCAGAAGGTATCGACGACGGCCTCGTCAGCGCCGTCGAGCAGTTCGGTCGGGACACCGATCTGCAGGCCATCGACATCGCCGTCGGCGGCCTCGGAGAGACCGCTCCCAACCGCTTCATCGAAGCTCCCCTGCTCGCGGGCGTCGCCCGCTCGCTTTTCGGAGGCCCACGGGGCCTCCCTGGTCGTCGCGTCGTGGTCGTCCTGTCCGGCGATGACCTCCAGCAGCTCGGCAGCATCCTCGACAGAGGGGGCGATCGGGCCGATCTGTTCCAGCGAGTTGGCGTAGGCGATCAGCCCGTAACGGGAGACCAGCCCATAGGTGGGTTTGATCCCGACGACGCCACAGAAAGCGGCGGGACAGCGGATCGATCCACCAGTATCGGTTCCCAGCGCGAGGTCGGCCTCGCCCGCGGCGACCGCGGCGGCCGAGCCACCCGAGGAACCGCCCGGAACCCGACCCTCGGCGGCGGGGTTCTCGGTCGCGCCGAACGCCGATGTCTCGGTGGTCGTCCCCATCCCGAACTCGTCCATGTTGGTCTTGCCGGAGATGGTCGCGCCGGCGTCTTTCAGGCGCTCGACGACCGTTGCGTCGTACGGCGGGACGTACCCTTCGAGCATCTTCGACCCGCAGGTCGTCTGGATGCCTTCCGTCGAGATATTGTCCTTGACGGCGACGGTCTTGTCGGCGAGCGGACCCTCACCCGACCCCTCGATCGTCTCGCGAGTGACGAAAGCGTTGTACGTGCTCATCTACGACACCTTCGGCCCCTTGAAGTAGCCGTCCTCACTCTCGGGAGCGTTCTGTAACGCCTCCTCCTGGCTGAGACACTCGTGGGCCTCGTCGGGGCGCATCACGTTCACCAGGTCGGCTTCGCTTTCGACCTCGGGCACTTCCTCGAGGGCTTCGAAGGCCGCGAGGATCTCGCCGAACTGCTCGGTGAACCGCTCGACCTCCTCGTCGTCGAGGTCCACCCGCGCCAGATCGGCGACGTGACGGACCTCCTCGGGATCGACGGCGGGTTCGCTCATGTCTGTCGCGAAGGCAGGGCCAGCGGTAAGGATTTCGATGCCACGTGGACCAGCGACACCAGCAGTTGTGCCCACTTCACACAACTATCGAACGTGTGATTACCGTTCGACGCGAACGAGATATAGCGAGACGAATCTCGATTTCCGAAACAGGAAATGACTTTTCGGCTAGCCGAAGATTTAAGTCGCCGTACCTACAACACAATGACGAAGCCAGGTAATTCTTCGGGCGCGTGCCCGATGTGTATCCTCCAAACCAATGACAGACACGACCATCAGACGTCACGAGCGCACGAGCGAGCGAGAGGAATCCACCGACGAGCAGGCCAGCGAAGAGCAGGTCTGCCCGGAGTGTGGTGGAAAGCTTGCAAGCGACTCCGAGCGCGGCGAGACCGTTTGTACCGAGTGTGGTCTCGTCGTCGAGGAAGACGAGATCGATCCCGGTCCGGAGTGGCGTGCGTTCGACGCCAAAGAGAAAGATCAGAAGTCCCGCGTCGGCGCACCGACGACGAACATGATGCACGACAAGGGGCTCAGCACGAACATCGGCTGGCAGGACAAAGACGCCTACGGCAACTCCCTGTCCAGCCGCCAGCGCGAGAAGATGCAGCGCCTCCGAACATGGAACGAGCGCTTCCGGACCCGGGACAGCAAGGAGCGCAACCTCAAGCAGGCACTCGGTGAGATCGACCGCATGGCCAGCGCACTCGGTCTGCCGGAGAGCGTTCGGGAGACCGCCAGCGTGATCTACCGCCGCGCACTCGACGAGAATCTGCTTCCCGGGCGTTCGATCGAGGGCGTCGCGACCGCGTCGCTGTACGCCGCCGCCCGGCAGGCCGGAACGCCGCGGAGTCTCGACGAGATCGACGGCGTCTCCCGCGTGGAGAAAGACGAGATCGCCCGCACGTATCGGTACGTCGTCCGCGAACTCGGTCTCGAAGTTGCGCCTGCCGACCCCGAGAGCTACGTGCCGCGGTTTACCAGCGACCTTGAACTGAGCGAAGAAGTCGAGCGCCGCGCCCGCGAGCTCCTGAGCACGGCCAAGCGAAAGGGCGTCCACTCCGGAAAATCGCCCGTCGGACTGGCCGCGGCTGCGGTCTACGCTGCCTCGCTCCTGTCGAACGAAAAGGTGACCCAGAACGAGGTCAGCGATGTCGCCAACATCTCCGAGGTCACGATCCGGAACCGCTATCACGAACTCCTCGAAGCCGAGGACGACGTCCCGGCCTAGGAACGTTTTTCCCGCCGCGAACGCAGGCCGCGGTATGGAGACGACTCGTCACTTCGTCGCGACCGTCTACGTCGTCAGCGACGGCGCTGTCGCGCTACACGACCACGACAAACTCGAGATGTGGCTCCCGCCCGGCGGCCACATCGACCGCGACGAACTCCCACACGTCGCTGCCAAACGCGAAGTCCGCGAGGAGATCGGCCAGGATGTCGACTTGCTTGCGCCCCAGGGTGAGCTTTCCTCACCAACGGTCGAATCGATTCCCGAACCACAGCACTTCCTGCTCGAAGACATCAACACCTGCGACGGCGAGGTCGGCCACCAGCACATCGACTTCGTCTTCTACGGCCGCGCCGAGAGCCGCGAGATCGATCCCGGAGCCGGCGAGGCACCACCCGACGCATGGGAGTGGTTTACGCCCGCGGATCTTCGGGACAACCGCGACCGGCTGGAACCCGACGTGGTCGAGATCGGCCAGCGAGCGATCGAGGTCGTCTCATAGTGATTGCTGTAAGTCTGTTCCGGATCGGCCGCGCGCCTTCGTGCGGTCGTATCAGTAAATCGTTACAGCAATCACTATCAGATTAATCTTCCATCACGAGAATCCGTCCGAAGATCGCGACGCTGGCCATGAACAGCCCGCCGAAGATGACGTACAGAAGGACTTTCACCGGCAGCGGCAGCGGCATGAAGAACGTCGCCAGCGCCATCAGCAGCGCTGCCACCCCGGCCGCGGCCCCGAAGACGACGATTCGTGGTGCCATCTGCTCCAGACTGTGCGGTCCGGGCCTATGAATCTATCTCACTACGCATTCCGAAGGACGGGGTCGCTCACGGGATCGAGAGCATCGCCTCGACATCCGCCCAGGAGAGGTACACCCGTGCGCCGAGCGTCCGGGCCGCCAGGGCCCCGCAGGCGTTGGCGGCCGCCAGTGCCGCTTCGGTCGTCCGCTGCTCGCGAGTAGCCAGAAAGCCCGCGGCGAAGGCGTCGCCCGCACCTGTGGTGTCGACCGGTTCGATCGGAAATCCTGAATGGACAGTGACCTCGCCGTTCTCGCGGACCTCGGCCCCGTCGGCTCCGTGTTTGACGACCACCGTCTGGATGGCGTCGAGGAGGGTCTCGTCCGCGAGAAGTGCGGCCTCGCGTTCGTTGAGGAAAATGAGGTCGGTCAGTTCGACGACGGCGTCGTAAGCGCGGTCGGCGATCCGGCGTCCCGGATCGAAACTCACCGACACGCCGGCTTCGACCGCCGTCTCGGCCAGTTCCAGCGCCGTGTCCGGCCGCTGGTTCGTGAGGTGGAGGTGGGCCGCATCGCGGATGGCTTCAGTGTCGATCTCGTCCACGGTAAACGATTCGTTCGCGCCCTCGTTGCCCAGCACCATCACCTCGCCCTGCTGGTCGACGACGAGATATTTGACTGTAGTTTCGGCGTCAGCAACCTCAACGAGGGAGGTCTCGACCCCGAGAGCGTCCATCTCACGACGGACGAGATGGCCGTGGTCGTCGTGGCCGACGCTGCCGATCAGCGTCGGTGCGTCCTCCAGCCCTGCCAGGACTGCTGCGACGTTCGAGGCGCTGCCGCCGCCGGCCTGGCGCTGGCCCGTGATTCGGGCCTCACCGTCGGCTTCGGGCAAGCGGTCAACCCGCAGGGTGACGTCCCAGTTGACGTGGCCCGCACAGACGATCCGGGTCACGAGTTCGACTCCGTGTCCGACTTGCCAGTCGGTCGCTCCGTCCCGGGTTCGGCCCAGGGCTCGGTCGTCCCCCCGCCAAAGAGTTCGCGCATCAGCGTGACGATACTCTCGGGTGGGAACTGGCCGTGCTCGGTGACGATCGCATCGACATATCGCGGCGGCGTGACGTCGAAGGCAGGATTCTCGACAGTGATGTCGCCGATCGCTGCCCGCTGCTTGTCCTCGATCACTTCCGACACCTCGCGCATCTCGATCTCGACAGTGTGGCCGGTCATCGTATCGGGATGGAGTTTGATCGTCTGGGCGGCGACCATGATCGGCGTCCCGCGGTCGCGAGCGTTGACCGCCAGCCCGGAAGTCCCGATCTTGTTGATGACACTGCCGTCGGCGGCGATGGCGTCTGCACCCACCATGACGTGATCGACGTCGTTGAGGTAGCGGCGGGCCGCCGAGTCGACGATCAGCGTGACGTCGACGCCCAGTTCTCGAAGCCGTTCGGCAGTGATGTGGCCCTGGTTGCGCGGACGGGTCTCCTTGACCACGGCGGTCAGTTCTTTGCCCTGCTGGCGAGCGGCTTCGACGCAGGCGAGGACGTCGGTCGAGTGGCAATGGGTCATGATCCGGTCGCCGTCGCGCAGGCGGTTGGCCCCGACCGCACCGAGGTCGTCCTGAGCGTGTTCCAGGCGACTACAGAACTCCACAGCACCGGCGATAGTATGCTCACGAACCGTCTCGACGGTGTCGCCGTCCATCCGCTGGAGGACGTACCGGAGCGCGTTGGGCAACGACACCGCCGTCGGTCGGGTATCAAGCAAATGGCGGGCGGCCGCCCGGAGTTCCGCCCGGAACGCCTCGGGCGTCTCGGCGTCACTCTCGACAGCCTGTGTCCGGAGAGCGTCGGCCGCGGCGTCGGCGATCGTCGCGGCCCCGCGGGTCTCCATCTCCGCGATGTCGACAGCGACCGTCTCGACCGTCGGATGGAGGTCTGTCATGGCAGTCATCTACGGCAGCGACCGATAAAACTGGACAGGGCTCACAGACGCCCAGAAACAGCGATTCGTCGAGCTGCTCGGCCAGAAGAGGAGAGGTCGATATCGGCGAAAATCAGGCCATCGCGATTCCCTGCTCGGCTTCGAGCAGTTCGTGGTAGCGATTCCGGATCGTGACCTCGGAGATGTCCGCAACCTCGGAGACGGCAGCCTGGGTGGTCTTCTCGTTGGTGAGCAGCGACGCAGCGTAGACCGCGGCGGCCGCGAGGCCCACGGGTGACTTGCCCGAGTGGACGCCCTTCTCTTTGGCGTTGGTCAGCAACTCGCGAGCGCGGTGTTCGGCCTCCTCGCTCAGTTCGAGGTCGCTGGCGAAGCGCGGGACGTAGCTCTCGGGATCGGCCGGCTTGACTTCGAGGCCGAGTTCCCGGACGACATAGCGGTACGTACGGGCGATCTCGTCTTTCTCCACGCGGGAGACCTCGGTGATCTCGTCCAGCGACCGGGGAACGCCAGCCTGGCGCGCGGCGGCGTAGACCGCGGAAGTCGAGACGCCTTCGATCGAGCGACCCGGCAGGAGATCCTCGTCGAGTGCACGGCGGTAGATCACAGAGGCAGTCTCGCGAACGTTCTCCGGGAGGCCCAGCGCGCTAGCCATCCGGTCGATCTCGCCGAGGGCCTGCTTGAGATTCCGTTCTTTGCTGTCCCGGGTCCGGAAGCGCTCGTTCCACTTGCGGAGGCGCTGCATCTTCTCGCGCTGGTTCGACGAGAGGGAGTTGCCGTAGGCGTCCTTGTCACGCCAGTCGATATTCGTCGACAGACCCTTGTCGTGCATCATGTTCGTCGTCGGCGCGCCGACACGACTTTTCTCGTCTTTCTCTTTGGAGTCGAACGCGCGCCATTCGGGCCCGCGGTCGATCTCGTCGGCGTCGACGACCAGCCCGCAGTCGTCACAGACGGTCTCGCCGCGTGCGTCGTCGGTGATAAGACGACCGCTACACTCCGGACAGTTAAGGTCGCTCTGTTCGTCGGTTTCCGATTCTACTGTGTCTGATTTCGATCGAGTTCGTGTGGTTTCGCTCATGGTGGTGGCTCCGAGGGCGGACGCTATCCGGGCAGGAATTTCCTGGAAAAACCCGGACGCGCGTTGGCTGACCAATCGGTTAGTCGCTACCCTATAAATCAGTTTCGGTATCTACAGCTGTAGTGGTTCTATGGGCCGATATCGTGATGTTTGGTGTCGGTTGGCATGCTATTGAAATAGGGGCCTAATTATGAAGCGCTCGGCAGTTCCACTCGACGTATGGATGTCACAGTCGGGAGTACGAACCCAGTCAAGGTGCGAGCAGTCGAGCGCGCGCTCGCCGGTCGCGAGGCGGACGTGTCCAGTGCCGGGGTCGAGTCAGGCGTGCCCAAGCAGCCCCGGAGCCGCGCCGAGACGATTGAAGGCGCGGACAATCGAGCACGGCGCGCGCTGGCGACGACCGACGCCGATCTGGGCGTCGGGATCGAAGGTGGCGTCACGAACGTCGAGGCGGTGGACGGGCTCTTCCTGATCATGTGGGCGAGTGTCACTGACGGGACGCGGGTGGAACGTGGCGGCGGGCCGTCGATCAGGCTTCCCGACGCGATCGCCGACCGAATCCACGCGGGCGAGGAGCTCGGCCCCGTCCTCGACGACGTGCTCGACACGAGTGGGGTGGCGACCGAACAGGGCGCAGCCGGCGTGCTGACGGACGACATCGTCGATCGAGAGTCGTCGCTGGTCCACGCCGTGGCCGGCGCACTCGGGCCGTTCGTCGCCGGGCAGTACTAGTCCTGTGTGGTCGACGCTTCGACCTCGGTCGGCGTCTCGCTCTCACTCGCGGGTCATACTTCCCCGCTCGCTATTCGAGGCGCGGGGCGCCTCGGTTTCCTCGACGGCGGTCGTCAGCGAGACGTTGAGCCAGGCCATCGAGACCAGGCCACCGGCCAGCGTCACGAGGTTCTTGACAGCGTGATCGACGATGGCGACGCTGATCGCCAGCGCACCGCCGATCGGCGTCAGTCCGACGACGATGATCGCGAACGCGCCCTCGTAGAGGCCGAGGCCAGCAGGCGTGAGTGGCAGCACCTTCGCGAGGTTGCCGACGCTGACCGCGAAAAAGGCCACGCCGAGCAGGAACGGCGTGAGTTCGACACCGAAAGCGGCGAGGACGGCGACCGCGGTGAGGACATCGATCGTCCAGATCAGAAGACTCGTCGTTCCCACGAGCGCGAACGCCCGACGGTCGCTGGCCACAGTTTGAACGTCGCCAGTGAAACGTTCGATCACGCCCGCGACGTAGTCAGCGTAGGCGTCCGAACTGAGTCGGGAGATCGTCGCCCGAACGTAGTTGCGCTCGCTACGTGCACTGAGGACGATCACGATCGTCGCGAGAACGGCTGCCACACCGACGCCTGCTGCGACCAGCATCGCCGTCTGCCCCGCGGCCTCCTGGCCGCCCGAGAGCTGCGCACTACCGATCGCCGACTGGAGCTCCGTCGGTGACATCGTGACGGCCATCCCGACGATGACCGCGCCCGCGAGAAACGCGATCGTCAGCAGATCAAAGACGCGCTCGACCGCCAGCGACGCGAATCCGGAGGGATAGGGAACCGACCGACGGGCTTTCATCACGTACGCACGGACGGCGTCACCGAGCCGTGCCGGAAAGACGAGGTTGCCGGTCTGGCTGATAAAGATCGCACCCGTCAAAAAGGCGGGATCGGAGCGATAGCCAAGCCGCGAGAGAATGTCCCGGTAGCGAAGCCCGCGCAGCGGCCAGGACGTGACGTAGACGAGCGCGGCGAGCCCGACTAACGCGAGATCGGCGTCCTGCATATAGCCCCAGACCTCGCCCGGATCGAGGTAGGTCGTCATGAGCAAGAGGGCGACGAACACCAGCAGCGTGCCGGCGGCGACGTTCACCCGGCGAGTGAGCCGCGGGCTGACCGACACCTGCCACCAGGTGCGGACGATCTGGCTCCCCATCCCGAAGACGTCCCGGACGAGGTCGACCTTCGAGTCGCCCTTTGGCGTCCACTCGACAGGGAACTCCCTGACATCGTAGCCCGCGCGCTGGGCCCGCACGAGCACTTCCGTGTCCCAGAACCAGTGCTCGTCCTCGACGTCGTCGAGCAGGGAAAACAGCGCCTCGCGGTCGAAGGCCTTGAAGCCACACTGATGGTCGTTGACATCCGAACGCAGGAACAGCCGGACGAGCGAGTTGAACCCCTTGCTCGGGATTCCCCTTTTCGCCGGCCGATCGACGGCTTCGCCGGGGATCCAGCGCGAACCCGTGGCCACGTCGTACTCCTCGGTACGGACGCTCTCGACCAGTTCTTCGAGATATTGCATGTCGGTCGCGAGATCGGTATCGAAGTAAACGAGCGTCTCGCCGTGTGCCTGCCGGAACGCGTATTCGAGCGCCCCGCCGCGGCCCAGACGCTCGTCGCTGTGGACGTGTCGAACGCGCTCGTCGGCCTCGGCCATTCGGCTCGCGATCTCGGGAGTGCGGTCGTCACAGCCGTCCTCGGCGACGACCACCTCGAACGAGCCTGCGGGCAGAAACGCGGCGAGCGTCTCCAGCGTGACCTCGACAGTCCGCTCGATGGTGTCCTCCTCGTTGTACGCGGGGAGAACGACGCTCACCTCGACCGCACGAGTCATGGAATCTACTAGCGGCGAGCCACAGTAAGAACTTTCTGTTTGGTCAAACAGCCGATTGACCGCGTTCATACGGTCGGTTGTAAGTCTGTTCCGTATCGACCGCACACCCTGGTGCGGTCGTAGCGGTAAATCGTTACAACCGACCGTATCACAGGGGCAGGGGAACATTCTTTGTGGTCGGGGAGCACCTTCAGCGTATGTCAGTTCGGGCCACCGGTGGCGTCGTCGCCCAGATCGACGCTATCGGAGGATTCGTCGGCGAACAGCCGCTCGTCGCCGCGGCCGCCCTCCTCGCAGTCGTCCTCGTGGCTGGCATGGGCGTGTGGGGACTCAGCCGATTCCGCCGATCGGCTGGCGAACGGTTCCAGCGGCTGGTGGGCAAACACGACGCAGTCACGGTGTTGATGCACCCGAACCCGGATCCCGACGCGATGGCCTCGGCGATGGCCGCCTCGGCGATGGCCGAAGACGCCGGTGCCACGACGACGATCCAGTACCCCGGGCAGATCCGCCACCAGGAGAACCGCGCGTTCCAGACCGTCCTCGATCAGGACTTCCAGCAGATAGAGACTGCTGGCGATCTCGGCGACGGCGCGGTCGTACTGGTCGATCACAACGAAGCACGCGGGTTCCCCGGGGCCGACGGCGTCGATCCGATCGCCGTCGTCGATCACCATCCGGGCGAGGGCGAGGGCGAATCGTTTACCGACGTCCGGACAGACCACGGTGCGTGTGCGACGATCTTCGCCGAGTACTTCGATGACCTGGGCTGGGGGCCGAACCGCGACGAGCGGACCCTGACGCCGATCCTGGCGACCGGGATGCTGTACGGGATCCAGGCAGACACGAACCACCTGACCAAGGGCTGCTCGCGTGCGGAGTTCGAGGCTGCGGCGTTCCTCTACGGCGCGATCGACGAGGATGTCCTCGATCGGGTCGCAAACCCCGAAGTCGACGCCGAAGTGCTGGAAGTGAAGGCCCGGGCAATCACCAACCGTGAGGTACGCAATCCATTCGCTATCAGCGATGTCGGCGAAGTGAACAACGTCGACGCGATCCCACAGGCTGCCGACGAACTCCTCCGTCTGGAGGGTGTGACGGCCATCGTCGTCACCGGCACGTCCGAGGGGACGCTCCATCTCTCGGGCCGATCACGGGACGACCGCGTCCACATGGGCAAGGCGCTGAAAGCCGCCGTCGAGGATATTCCGATGGCCGAAGCCGGCGGCCACGCCCGGATGGGCGGCGGCCAGCTCTCGGTCGACCACATGGAGGGGATCGGTCCCGGCGACGGCGTCTCCTTCGAGGAGTTTACCGACCGTCTGTTCGACGCGATGACCGGCGAGTTGCAGTAGGGTCTACTCCACGACGCCCTCCAGCACGATTCGCTCCTCGAAGCGACCGCGCTCGCCGGCCTTGCGCTCTCGTTCGGTCTCCAGATCGGTATCCGAGAAGCCGTGCTGTGCCGCGAGCGCGGAGGCGACTTCCAGCACGTCGGCCAGTTCCCCGGGCCGGCGCGACTTCCGGTACTCCGCGACCTCTTCGTCGAGTTTCGCCAGCAGACGTCGCTCATACTCCTCGTCGCCTGCGACGTGTGTGATGGGCGTCTCGTCGTCAGCTTCGATGATCTCGGGGATACGGTCGCGAACCAGTTTGTCGTACTCGCGGTCCATCACTGAGAGGTATCACAACCGTTTTGCTTCAGGCTGTTGGACGCCGGTCTATGGTACACTGTCCCGAACGTCACGCGACGCTCGAATCGCCCGAATCCGTCGAGTTCGTCGACATGGAGACCGACAGCGGCATCTTCGAAGTGACCAAGCGCTTCTACATCGCCGCCTGTGCGGACTGCGGTGCGGCCATCGGCAGCGGCGTCGCCGGCGGGCGCGGGTAGAGCCGCGGGCTTTTGCGCCCCGGGTTCCAACCCCGCCTATGGCGACCTACGAAGGGACCTGGGCCTACCGCGACCGATTTCACGAGGGGTTCGCCCGCACGTACTTCCGGCCGTTCGGCGACTTCGCGCTGTCGAGTGTCGGCGTCGGCACATACCTCGGCGACCCCACAGATGAAACCGACGAGCAGTATCACGAGGCGATCGTTTCGGCCCTGGAGTCAGGTGTGAACGTCCTCGATACGGCGATCAACTACCGCTGCCAGCGCAGCGAGCGCGTCGTCGGCGAGGCCATCGCGGACAGCGAAACCCAGCGCGACGAGGTGTTCGTCGCGACCAAGGGCGGTTTTCTTCCTTTTGACGGCTCTCGACCCGACGATCCCGGACGCTATCTCCACGAGGAGTTCGTCGCCTCTGGACTCGCCGACCGCGACGATCTCGCAATGGGCCAACACTGCATCGCCCCCGGATACATCGACGACCAGCTCGACCGCTCGCTCGACAATCTCGAACTCGACAGCGTGGATCTCTACTACGTCCACAATCCCGAGACACAGTTAGAGGAGCGCTCTCGTGAGGCGGTCTACGACCAGCTCGAAGCGACTTTCGAGGTGCTCGAACGACGGGCGAGCGACGGTGATCTGGGGGCGTACGGCGTCGCGACCTGGGAGGCGTTTCGGGTCCCCCAAAGCCACGACAGCTACCTCTCGCTGCCGGAGGTACTCGCGCGGGCCGAGCAGGCGGCCGAAACGGTCGGGACCGACGAGTCACACTTCCAGGCCGTGCAGTTGCCGTTCAACGTCTACATGGCCGACGCGTTCACGACCCGATCCCACGACACACCCGAGGGGCCCAAAAGTGTCCTCGAAGTCGCCCACGAGGCCGACCTGCACGTCTTCACGAGCGCGAGTCTGATGCAGGGGAAGCTGGCCGAGGAGATGCCCGAGCGCGTCGCAGCCGAACTTGCGGGCGACACCAGAGCCCAGCGCGCGATCAATTTCGCCCGGAGTGCCCCCGGCGTGACGTGCGCACTCGTGGGGATGGGATCGCCAGAGCACGTCGAAGAGAACGTCGCCGCGGGGACGCACGAGCCGCTGGGAGCGGGTGCGTTCGACGCGATTTTCGAGTAAAACAGGCCGTACTACCCGACTTCCTTCCACTCGCGGCCACACTCCGGGCACAGACGAACAGTACCGATCTCGTCGGGGTCGTTCTGGGACTTCAGCACCTCGTCACACTCGGTACAGGAGAGTCGCTCGTAGGTGTCTTTCTCGAGGTCGCCCGACCGAAGCCCCTTCCTGACAGATTCCATATCGAGGGATATGCGACCAATTGGCAAAAAGCTCAGGGGCAGGAGGTGACAGCCGTTAGACAGCGAGGCACAAGCCTTGACACCCTCCCGTTCCAAGCCAGATCGTGTCTCGTCGCCGACTGTTCGGGTCGCTGTGTACGCTGGTCTTTCTGGTCAACCTCGCCCGCGTCGTCTTCGCGCCGCTGGTCGAGCCGCTGCAGGCCGCCTTTGGCACCTCCAACGCGACCATCGGGCTGACGGTGACACTGGCGTGGGTCGGCAGCGCTCTCCCGCGAATTCCGACCGGATTCCTGCTGACGCGCGTCCCCCGGCAGTACGTGATCGGTACGACGGGGGTGGTCCTCACTGGGGCGTCGCTGTTCATCGCCGCGGCCGACAGCGTCGCGCTGGTGATGGTCGGCGCGCTCGCGATGGGGCTGGCAAGTGGCGCGTACTTCATCGCCGCGAATCCGCTCGTGAGCGAGCTGTTCCCCGACCGCGTCGGGAGCGCACTGGGGATCCACGGCATGTCCAGCCAGATCGGCGCGGCTATCGCGTCGCTACTGGTTTCGGCCGCCCTGCTGGTGGGCGACTGGCGCACCACCTTCCACGCCATCGGGGCCGCCGCCTTGCTCTCGACGCTCGGGTTCGTCCTTGTCACCCGCTGGAGCAGCCTTCCCGAGGCCGGGGTCGAAGACCGGGATCTGCTGGCGGCCGTCCGCCACCAGTGGCGGATCGTCCTCGCGGGCGTGCTCATCATCAGCGCCAGCGGCTTCGTCTGGCAGGGCGTGTTCAACTTCCTCGATAGCTATCTGCGAACCCGCGGCTTCTCCGGCGGCGATGCACGACTCCTGTTGACGGGCGTGTTCGCGGCGGGAATTCCCGCGTTCGCGGTCACAGGCTGGCTCGCGGATCGGGTGGCGATCGTCCCGCTTCTCCTGTCGATACTTGCTGGCTTCTCGGTGTGTGTGCTCGCACTGACGCTGCCCTTTGGCACCGCGTGGGTGGTGGGCGTCTGTCTGGTAATGGGCTACGTCATCCACAGTCTGTTTCCGGCGATGGACACCTACCTGCTCGGATCGCTGCCGGACAGACATCGCGCCAGCGCCTACGCCGTCTACAGCGGGACGATGATGCTCGTCCAGGCGACCGGGAGCTGGTCGGTCGGGCTGCTTACCGATTCAGGCCTGTCGTTCACGCTGGTCTACCGGGCCTTTGCGGCCGGGCTGGCGGTCGTTCTCGTCGGGCTGGTCGCAGCCCATCTCGCTGGACGGGTGCCGACTGGCGCGCGGGCGTGATCCACTTGGTCGTCTCTCTCCCGTAGTCCGTGTCCTTATTTTCCTGCCGGCCTGATACGGTCGGTTGTAACGATTTACCGGTACGATCGCATGAGATGTGCGATCGATCCGTAACAGACTTACAACCGACCGTATGACCCCCGCACGATGGAGTACGTCCAGGAGCGGATCACGACGCTCCACGACTTCGGCGGGGCCGACCCCGACGCCCCGACCGACCGGGCGACGGTCGTCGTCCCGATGACCGAGCGCGACCACGCCAGCCTCGCGGCCGAGCGCGTCTTCTCGACGCTGGAGAGCGTGGGTCCCGCGAAGGTGCTCGTGGCGCTGCGCGCCAGTGCCGAGCACGTCCGAGAGGTCAGGGCGTGGCTCGACAGCTTCGATCTGCCGATCGAGGTGCTGTGGTGTGACGCGCCGCCGCTTTCCGACGCACTCGCTGCGGCCGGACTCGATGGCAGGCGCGGCAAGGGTCGCGACGTGTGGCTGGCGCTGGGCGTGGCCGCGGGCGACACCGACTTCGTCGTCGTCCACGACGCCGACGCCAAGAGCTACGCCGAAACGCACGTTCCGCGACTGCTCTTCCCCCTCGCCCGGGGCTTCGCGTTCTCGAAGGGGTACTACGCCCGCGTCGAGAACGGGCGGCTGTACGGCCGTCTGAACAGGCTGTTGTACGTCCCGTTGCTCCGCGCGCTGGACGAGACACACGACGAGCCGATCGTGGACTATCTCGGCGCGTTCCGGTATCCCCTCGCTGGCGAGTTCGCGATGCGCAGCGACCTCGTCCGAAAGGTCCGGATCCCGCGCTCGTGGGGACTGGAGGTTGGGACGCTGGGTGCGGCCTACCGGCTGGCAGGCTTCGAGGGAACGGCCCAGGTCGATCTGGGCCAGCACGAGCACGACCACCGGTCGGTCAGTGGTCCCGAAGGGCTGAGTGACATGAGTCGATCGGTCGCCCGGGCGCTGTTCTGGGTGCTCGACGAGGCCGGCGTCGACCCCGGGTTCGAGACGCTGCCGGGCCGCTACCGCGAGTGGGCCGAGCGACTGATCGAACAGTACGCCGCCGACGCCGCCTTCAACGGGCTTGAGTACGACCGCGCTGGCGAGCACGAACAGGTCGACGCCTACGCGGCGACGATCGAGCCTCCCGGCGAGGACACTCGCCTGCCCGCGTGGGACGACGCACCGCTCTCGCCCGAGACGATCAGGGAGTGCTCGCGCGAGGGAATCGCCCAGCTGGAGTGATCGAGTCAGAGGGGGTGTTACGGAAGTACGAGGACAAATCCCCCGTATCCGTCTTTAGCTACGAGATGAACCGATTTCTTGTAGGGCTTCTATCACCGGATCACCGTTACTCGTAGCGAACTTCCACAACCTCAGCCTCCCCGTGATGGAGCGAGTGGCCCAGTTCGTTCCGTGTGCGGAGTAAGCGTGCAGTACTCAGCCTGTGCTTCATGCTCAGGAGTCACTATCGGTCGTCGATTGATTTACTGGAAGCTCCGACCGCGACTTTGCCCATTCTTGGCGATACTGGACACCATCACCGCCCCGATATTCGTAGTAATAGACAGCGAAGTTATCTTGCTTCCAGAAGTCTGGAGAGTCAATGTAGACATAAGCCGGGATTTCTTCGGACACTACTGAGACTGAAACAGTCTCGTCGAGCGTCCCGAGTTGTCGTGCCTCGATGAGCGAGCCATTTGAGTGAGAGAGATACATTGTAACGTTCTCGTAGACATAATCGTTGCCGAGGGCTGTGATGAATTGACCGTCCATCTCGAATTGGTCCGCTGTAGCGTTGATATGCCCTGAAAATTCAACTCTTGGTTCTACCGCTTGATCGGGAGAGGGGCATCCGGCTAAGGATATCAATAGGAGACTGCAGACGAGGAGCGTCGGAAATGTTGGAAGCCTCATGGTGTTCAACTCGGCAGGGCTATCGTAGAGAGTTCTTCTAAACTGAACACGTGGTATGACGCGTCATTGTGGGTGAATAGCGTACGTGGCCTCCACCCTAAACGCATTAGGCTCCACCCCGGTTCCGATCGAGTATCGAGCTGTTCTTTGGTATCATCATCTGCGTCGCCACTATACACTTCCTGCAACGGCAGCGGCCCGTCGTCATCGGTTTCCCCGAGATGGAACGAGTGGCCCAGTTCGTGCATCTCCGTCGGTGGGGAAGGCATTCTACGAACCGCTTGTCGTCGAATTCATTTCAGTTCCGGGGACTATGGGGAGGTCATCTTTCGAGGTAGCATAGTATACAGTATACACCGGTTGCTGGCGATCGGCCTCTGAACGGATGAGGTACTGAACCTCAAGTTCATCGAGCCCCCAGAACTCGTTCGAATAGATGATTATGTACTCTGGTACGTGGGGTGTCTGTATCGAAAAGGGAGGTGACTCTCCTGTCCAGGTCCCAGTGGATACAGAGCGAATGAGTGTCTGGTTCGTGTCATAGAGATAGATGCTTGCGTTCTCGAATGTTTGTAGATCTTCATCTGAGGCGTAGTGAAGAATCTGCCCATCCACCGTGTATCCATCTGCCGATTCGTTAACCGTCACCTCAATTTCAATTGATGGACCCGCAGTCGTTGAAGTATACCATTGACATCCCGACGCAACTACTACGAGAGCGACCAAACTGAGATAGAGTGACTTTTTCATTGTTTACGGGAGCTGGATGGTGGACAGTTCTTCGAGGCTAAACACGTGGTATGCAGCTGAGTTGTGGTAGATCAGCGATTGTGGTCTCCAACCTTCGCGCATGAGACTCCATCTTCGTATTTCTCTCTCATTACGATCGATTATTCGTTCGGGTGTGTCGTCATCTCTATTACCACCATACACTTCCTGCAACGGCAGCGGCCCGTCGTCGTCGGCCTCCCCGAGATGGAACGAGTGGCCCAGTTCGTGCATCTCCGTCGCTGCCAGTGTCATTCTATGAATTGTCTGTCGCCATATTCATATCAGTCTCGGGTATGACAGGCAAGTCTTCCACCGAACCAGCTACATGTTCACGATAGCTTGTGTCGTTTCGGTTTGTTTGAACGAAGTAATAGACTTGAAATTCGCCAACATCCCAGAACTCGTCCGAGTATACGACAACATACTTTGGTAGACGATCGGATTCCACTCTAGTAGAAACGGGCTCGTCTGAGATGACACCGAGCGGAGTTGCCGAGATGAGCGTCTTATTTTCATCATATAGATATATCGTGACATTTCTGAATTGGCGAGATTCTTGCCCGTAGTTGACCACCTCCCCATCCATTACGAATCCAGCTTCGGAGGCATTAATCGATCCAGCAAATTCGATCGAAGCCTCTTGAGAAGGACCCGATGTGTACCACATACACCCGGAGAGCAATATCAGACTAATAGCCAGAACGGGATATGTTTCTTTAGTCATGCTTTTATGGTATCTGGATTGTTGAGAGCTCTTCGAGGCTGAACACATGGTAACTGGCAGAGTTAGATTGGAATAGCATTCGAGGGACCCAACCAGAGCGCATCAAGCCCCATGCGACTCGTTCATTGCCGTTAATTTTCACTCTTTCGGGTGTGTCGTCATCTCTATCGCCACTATACACTTCTTGCAACGGCAGCGGCCCGTCGTCATCGGTTTCCCCGAGATGGAACGAGTGGCCCAGTTCGTGCATCTCGGTTGCTGCCGCCACAAGCTGCACGGAGCTAGAGTACGGGGTTGGTCCGAAGTCGTCCAAGCCTGCCAATTTCTCCCCTGTGGAGCCATCGATATTCGAGAGGAAGATAAGATGGCCTTCCAGAGAATCACTGATCCCCTGGGTTCTGGCAATCGCACCGAAGTTGACGCCAGTCGCATCGGATCTTGGGACTGGCATAGATTTGATTTCATTTGCACCCGGGATAATTACTGGGACCTCGTCGGGCGGGCTTCCGTACACGACCAGCGACGTATCCGTGTTCTCGTCGTTCGGTAAATGAGAGATATCCCAGTTGCTTTTTAGCGCGCCAGGGATGTCCCAGCCTCCATTTCTGGTCTCTATTGTGTCGTCAAACTGCATATCCAGGTGAATCCCATACAGCGCGAAGTTTTGCTCAATCCCTCGTTTCCACCGCTCCTCACGGAGTTCATTGTTCGGATACCCCTGAAGGAAATCGACTTCGACTGTAACGACGCTGTAGTGATTGTCGTCCTGGTCAGTTGGATCCGTTCCCCACCGGAGTTCACCCACGTGGACGTTCGAGTGTTCTTTCTTCCCGTCGTCGTCGATATCAGCACCCTCCAGGGACGTGACCGCAGACTTGTGATGGACCCCGACCTGTTCCTGGATGATCTCGTCGCCCTCGATACCGTCACCACTCCGCAGGTGTTCCTTGTAGAGGATCACGTTGTCCGAACGACCGACGCCGTAGACACCGATCCAGCCATCCCATCGAAGGTCACCATCGGTGTCGACCCTGGTCGAGTCTGTTCGATAGGTGTCCCCGTTGGCCTCGATCCCGTAGATCTCCTGGCCGTCGGATAGGCTGGGGTCAGTCGCACCCAGGATGAAACGGGCGACAGAGTTCCTTCATTTTGCCCGCTGTATATAAATGAGGGGTTTTTATATTTATTTCAATCTGTCTCGGGTACTATCGGGAGTTCGGAACTCGAACCGATGACATAGATATTGAAATCTACGTTCTGTGCAGCACTACGCTGATGATAAAAGAACTCTATATGATCATACGTTTCGAAATCAGGAGAATATATAATGACGTACTCCGGTATCTTTCCACTTTGAATCGAGACAGTCGCATTCTCGAACGACCCCATCGGGTGTGTGCTGAGGAGAGTCTTGTCCGCCGAGTACAGATAGACGCGGATATCGTCAATTTCAGGCGGCTCAGGTTGCGTTCCTGCTTCGATGAGAGTCGCATTCATATAGAATGTTCCATTGTTCACACCAATCGAACCCTCATAATTAATCACCGGCCCCTGGCTCGTCTGAGAACAACCAGCTAGCGGCAGCAGAATTGCCACGGCTATCACAATAATAATTGTACGATACTCAATCATCGATATCACTTATTGTAGATAGCTCCTCGAGACTGAAAGTATAATACCCAGTGTTTTTATGATAAATCAACGAGGGGCTAGTCCATCCTCGTCTCATAATACTCCAGATGGCCCTCGAATCTCCACGAATATTCACCAACTCAGGCGTTTCGTCAGCAGCACTACCACTATAGACTTCTCCAAGAGGGAGCCGTCCGTTGTCATCCGCTTCACCGATCCGAAGTGAATGTCCAATCTCGTGCATTGCGATTTTACTGGCCAGGACTCGAACTTGCCAATAATATGGCGATTGATCGAGATCTCGTTCAGAGACGCGGCTTGGGGCTATAGACCGAATTCTGTGATGGAATAAAATCATACCATTCGCGGGAAGGGGAGTTCCAAAGTCTTCCGATGACCTATCGAAATTGAATGCCCACGCGTTCTCAATCTTGTCTGGAACACCTGGCCCAGTTAGGCCCCCTATCGGTTCGTCACCAATCAACATGAAGAGGTCCCTATTTTCGCTGTTGAATTTTCCATGATTAGTGATTGATGCGAAGGGGCCGGTAGTGATGGTATCATCTCGATCTATCCCAAGAGAGATACCATAAAGGTCCCAATTTTCTTCAATTCCATTTTCCCAATCTTGTGAATCTAGACTCGTTGTACCTTCCAAGAAATCGACCTCCACAGAGATTCCAACAGTTGGCATATCATCTGTTTCAGCCGGATCAGTTTTCCATTGTAGTTCGCCAATGTGGATATTTGAGTGTTCTCTGAGACCGTCATTGTCAATGTCTGCGCCACCAGCAGAAGCAACTCGGGACGTGTGGTGGACCCCAATCTGTTCCTGAACGATTTCGTCGCCCTCGATACCGTCACCACTCCGCAGGTGTTCCTTGTAGAGAATCACGTTGTCCGAATGACCGACGCCGTAGACGCCAATCCAACCATCCCAATATAAGTCCCCATCGGTGTCGACCCTGGTCGGGTCTGTTCGATAGGTGTCCCCGTTGGCCTCGATCCCGTAGATTTCCTGGCCGTCCGTCAGGCCGTCGTCGTCGGTGTCTGGATCCCACGGATCAGTCTGGTACTGCTCGTAGTCCCGTCTCCGATCTGCGGACGATCGAGCAAATTCCTGCCCGTTACTCAGCCACCGATCAGTGGTGTCACTCCTCGCGCCGAGTGGTGTATAGAACCAATCATAGGTGCCCGCTCCAGTTTGGTTAAGGACCAGATCGAAATCGTCGGTCGCGTCAGTCAACGTCGGTTCGTCAACGCTGACAGTCGGCTGTAACGACGATAGGACGCGCTGTCCGTGCGCAGTGCTGGGGTTTATTGATCCAAGTAACCACTCATGCTCAGTTGTGAGATGATACGTTTGTTCAGCCGTTGGATCGGTTTCTAGTTGCCACTCTTCGCCATCATCAACACCATCCTCGTCGCTATCGGCCTGCTTTGGATCAGAAGAGAAATGAAGAGTCTTATCACCAACCTCGTCGCCAAACGCCGGCCGATATGGCACTTCCTCACCACTAACCGACTTGGTGACGACACTTATATTCCAGTCTTCGCTTTCTTGTTCCGTGTAGTCATCAAGACCATCTCCGTCGGTGTCTCTCTCCGTCGGATCGGCAAGCCAGGGATAGCCATAGAAGCCGTCGCTCGTCTTCATCAATGCACTTTCGTTGATATACGTTGATGGCTCCAACCAGTTGTAGTCACCCTGATCAAGCGCCTGCTGATCGAGAGAATAGACTCGCTGGAGAGTCGCGTTGGGCGCAATCACCTTCGTCGTATTGATGACCTCGACACCGTCAGGAAGGCCATCACTATCGGTGTCGTATCCGGGATAGTCGAAGGAATTTCTGGGCACACCGAGGGGCACCGAATCTGTACTCGTCGAGACAACCCCGTAGTTCCGCAACGGCAGGTGCTGCTCCTGCAAATCAGGAATCCCGTCACCATCCCCGTCTTCCAACTGCCCACCCGTGATTGTGATATTGTTGACTGAGATCCACGACGCCGTCTCCTGGTACTGGTAGGTCCAGCGGCCATCGGCTTGCAACGAGATGTTGACCGTCTCGCCGGCGAAGTCGCTGACGTCGGCGGTCGTGACGGTGTCGATTGTCCGACTCTCCGCCGACCCCTTGTTGTCGAGTGCAGCGACCGTCCGGGACTCACTACCGTTTTCGACGACCAGCTTCATCGCCGCTCCGGTCCACTGGGCGTTGATGTGGGCCTTGACGTGAGTCGTCACCAGTACGTCCGAGTCCTCAGGAACGTCCAGCGTCACAGTCCGGTTGAGATACCGCATTCGGTTGGTCTCTTCTTGAACTGTGGCCCACCCGTCCTCGATCTCACAGAATCCTTTCGCAGGGGTTGACCCGTGCGAGCCGCCGTATGGATCGTTCCGACACGTCCACGCAGAATTGTTCATCGACAGTCCCTCGAAGTCCTCCTGAAACACGACCTGGGTGTCACTCGTGACGACCGCCTCTCGCATTCGCGTCAGGAACGCCTGATACGCCCCTTCGTCCAGCACCGTGTACGTCGAAAAGTGACTCGTGTTCGTGCTGATCGTGTCGGCGTCGGGCTCGACCGTCGACGGGAGTTTCTCGTACCGCTGGAGTGTCTCGTTGAAGCGATACACCGCAAGTGCCGACTCATTCGTGGAAATCTGACTCTCGTTGTATTCGAACGTGAGCGTCGCGCTGTCGATTTCTCCTTCTGTTTCGAAGTCCGCGAATGGCCCCTCCGCAACGGAGACGTTTCGAGCGAGCGGACTCTCCTCGGCAAATCGAGCGTGTGTCGGCTGCTCGATTGTCGTCGTCGCAACAGCAGCACCCTGACCAGTCACGTCGACGCTGACACCTAGCGATTCATTTGCAGTGCTCACGGTATAGGTCTCGTTGCCGTCGAGGACGTTGTCGGAATCAGTGTCTGGATCGGTCGGGTCAGTGTTGTACGGCGACTTGATCTCGACACGATCGTCGAGTCCATCGCTATCGGTGTCGGACGCGAACGGATCCGTGTCGTTGTCGAGTTCCTGTGAGTCGGTCAGCCCATCCTGATCCGCGTCGGCTAGCTGCGGTACTGTCCCCGCCTCAGCTTCTTGGGCGTTGGTCAATCCGTCTCCATCAAGATCTTCAGCCCCATCGTCGACGCCGTCGCCATCGCTATCAGAGTCGAGTGGGTCAGTCTCTGTGAGTTGGTGTTCAAATCGGTCATCGATCCCGTCTCCGTCAGTGTCAGCCGCCAGCGGATCAGTGCCCAGGTCCAGTTCTCTGAGCGTTGCCAGACCGTCTCCGTCGAAGTCCTCTGCGCCGTCGAGTACGCTATTGTCGCTCTCGTCGGCATTGGTGACTGAAGCGTCACTGTCAGGATCGAGTGGATCCGTTCCGAGGACGTCCTGTTCGTAGGTATCCATCAGGCCGTCACCGTCCAACAACAGGGTCGCGCTGCTGCCCTCACCGGACGGATCCTCGCCGGGATTGTCGCGTCCGGGCGGGCCAGCGTGGCTCGGCGGACCGTTCCCATTGCCGTTGCCACCAGATCCGGCATGCGCTGGAGGACCACCGCCCCTGCTGTCACGGTCTTCGCCCTCGCTCGATGTGGTATCCGTCTCCTCAGCGACCACGGTCACGTTAGCTGTGCGGTTGGGCAAGTGGACGGTCGCGCTGAACGTTGCATTGCCGAAAGGGGCAACGCCCGCAGTAGAAACGTTGACAGTCTTCCGCTGTTGCCCGTCGACGAAGACGGTCGCAGTATCAATCCCTTCGGGATCGATCGCTCGTACCGTCGCGCTAACAGTCCGATTCGCAGAGCCGTTTCTGACCGGATCAGCACGATTGACGATCGTTACCTCGGGGGAGATAGAACCGTCCAGTCGATCGAGGACGAGACGTGACTGTTTCCAGGCCTGTCGGAAGTGGCCCACAGCCTGAGCACGATGGTGGATCGCGCGACTGGGATCGGCCGCCTGTGCACGATCAAGCTCCGAGAGACCACGCTGGTATGCGCGGCGTGCGTTGTCCAGATGAGCCTGTGAACTCCTGAGTGTCCCGCGGTGATCGATTCGCTCGCGTGCGACCGCGAGCGCCTGTTCCGCATCCTGAACGGTGCGATAGGCAGTCCTGTTATCCGCAGCCGTTACCAGAACGCTCGCCCTGGTCGCATTCTCTACGATATCGCCCCCAGAGACATACCTTTGAAGGGTGCGCAGAGCTTGCGAATCGCTCCTGAAGACATCACTCGAATTGACGCGAGTCGGTCCCCTGTAATGATACAGCGTCGACACGAGTGTGTCGTTGAGAGCGTCGCTATCTTCGAGGCTCCGTACCTGTTCGATAGCCCGGGCCTTCAGTACAATTGCCGGGTCATCGCTCGTGTTCACGAACGACTGCTGTGCAACCTGAGGTGCTGTATACGAAGCTTGACCAGAGGTTCCGTTGGCGTTCGTTTGCGCGCTCACCGCGGGCGCAACCATCGATACTATCAGGAGTACGGCGAATACAACCGCACCCAACCCACCCGAATTCATAGAATGGTGCGCTCAACATATGATAAAAAAAACTTTCGGCGCGAAAATTTCACATTATTTCCAACTATTCCTACAACGGCCTCATAAATCAGGCACGGCGGTCGTCAGCGATCCGGTCCCACGAACACTCGCGGTGGCGACCTCGATGGAGACGATCCGCGTCCGGGAGTCACCATGCTCGACGACCAGCAGCATCGACCCCTAGCCGGTCTCGTCACCCGATTCGATCCCCCTCGAAACGCTCGGGATCGCACTGCTTGGCGACGAGATCATGTTTCCGCGGGAGATCGGGGCGGCGACCTTCCGGTCGCGGGCCAAGCTCATCCCCCACGAAGTCAGTGTGTACCTCGGCTACTCACCACTGCCGCTGTTGGATCGATTGATCGACGACGCGCAGAAGATCCAAAACACCAACCGATCGTGCAAGAGACGCTCGCTACCGCTACGCAACCAGGGTGTGAGTCGTAGCTACAGACAAATGGCCCCGTGATTTAGCGCGGGGAGAATGTCAAGGGATCGAGAAAAGCAGTTGGTCTCCAGTGGTGACGCCGTGTTCGCGCGTCCACTCGTAGCGTAGTTCCAGGACGTACTGCCCGCGGCCGGGATAGCGCTGGTCGTTGCCGTCCTCTTCGGGTCCGGGCTCGGGCGCGTGGTGGATCGTCGTGATCCGGCGGTCGGCGTCGGCGTAGACGATGTCGATCCCGAAGCTCATCCGCCGCATGACGAACGTCCGGTCGGCAACCGACTCATAGACAAACAGCATGCCACGGTCGGCCGGGAGTCGCTGGGTGTCGCTCAGCCCCGTGTACCGGCGCTGGGGCGTGTCGGCGATGGCAGCCGTCACCGATCCGAGTGACTCTCCCGACGAGACGACCCGGACGGTCGTCGTCTCGTAGTCGGCGTGGATCGTCGGTCGCGGTGAGGACTCGGGCGTCGGTCGCCGTGACGATTCGGGAGTCGTCGACTGGTCGTCGGGCTCGGGCGACGTGTCGCCTCGGTCAGTCGGGTCGCGTGTCGTCCTCGCACCGTCGCTCGAACAGCCCGCGACCGTCGCGGCGGCCCCGACCAGCCCGAGATAGGTCCGGCGATCCATACCGTCCTGTTGGCTCGGTCGGTTGTTAATCTGCGGCTCGTCCAGCCGACAGTCTGAAGCCCGAGGGCGTCGCGGACACTCGTATGGAACTCACGCCGGACGAACTCGCGGGGACCGTCGACCTCTTCGGCGCGCTCGACCGCCCGACACTCCGGCAGGCCTGCGTCGAACTCGCGTTCAAACAGGGCGCGGACCGCGAACCCGAGAGCTTCGACGACACTATCGACAACGCCGTCGAGAGCTACCATCTCGTCGCGATCGAAGACGACGGAACGGAACGGCTCGTTGCGGGCCCGGTCGCGTTCCCGACACTGCCGGAGGGAGCCCGGGACCTGCCGCACATCCTCGATGTAGAGGAGCGGACAGTGCCCCGAGAGCGGCTAGCCGAGGCCGCCGAACGACGCTTCCGTGATGACGCCGCCGACGCCATCGCGGCCGACGACCGCGAGCGGATCGCGGACCTGCTGGACGTCAGCTACGAACTGGACGTCTGGGCACCTGTCGAAATCAGCGCGACGAGAACGCGGCTGGACGAGGCCCTCCAGTAGGACCGCCGGAAGAGCCGACGAGAAGTGGACCGTCGCCGGTCGGGCAAGTTATTAGCACACGACCGCTCACTCAAGGTATGGATCTGGGACCGATCCGTACCCACGAACCCATCGAGATCGATGGTGACGCCCGGGAGGCGTCGGTACTGGTCCCGATAGTCGAGCGCGAGAGCGGTCCGCACATTCTGTTTACCAAACGCGCCGACCACCTCAGCGATCACCCCGGTCAGATGAGTTTCCCCGGCGGTGGCCGCGAACCGGAAGACGGGGATCGGACCGCGACCGCCCTCAGGGAGGCCAACGAGGAGATCGGCCTCCGACCCGAGGAGGTCGAAATCCACGGCCGGCTGGACGACTTCGAGACGATCACCGACTACGCCGTCCGACCGTTCGTCGCGTCGATCACGGATCGCGCGTACACGCCCTGTGACGGTGAAGTCGCGGAGATCGCGGTCCTCCCGCTGTCGTCGCTGATCGACCCCGACAACTACGAGAGCGAGCAGCGTGACCACCCCCGCTACGGCCGGATCCGTCTGCACTTTTTCCACGTCGACGGCTACACCGTCTGGGGCGCGACCGCCGCGATGTTCGTACAGTTTCTCGGCCTGGTGACCGACTGGGAGCTGCCACCCGAACCCGACCGAATCGTCGACGCGGACGCGGACCTTCCCTCGTAGATATGCCCGGCGACACAGGCTCTGAGACGCCGGACCACGTCGCTGTGATCGGCGGCGGCGCAGTCGGGACGACGCTCGCGGGCGATCTCACAGACCGTGGCGTCGACGTGACGCTGTTCGAACGCGAGTCGATCGGGGCAGGAGCCAGCGGCCGCGCGGCGGGGATCTGCTACGACGCCTACACCGACCGCCGCGATATCGCCATCGCGGGTCGATCCATCGAGCGCTTTCGCGACCTCGCCGCGTCCTTTCGATCTGTGCCGTACGTCCTGCTGGCCCGCGAAGGCGACCGCGAGCAGGAACGCGCTATCGCGTCACTGGCCGAGCGCATGCAGGCCCGCGGCGTCGACATCGACCTCGTCGACGGCGCGACGCTGGGTCAGGAGTTTCCGGATCTCGTGACTGACGACGTTGAGCGGGCCGCCATCGCGCGAACGGCCGGCGTGCTCGACCCCGAATCGTTCGCCGAGGCGATGGCCGACCGGGCACAGGCGGGGGGCGCGACCATCCAGACAGGGACGCAAGCGACGCTGAACGGCCCGCGAACGGTCCGGGCAGGCGACGCGAGCGAGCGTTTCGACGCGGTTGTCGTCGCCGCTGGCCCCGCAACGAAACGAATCGTCAGCGAGGCCGGCGTCGACATCCCTCTGGAGTGCTACCGGGCGCAGGCCCTCGTGACCGGGCCGCTCGATCTCGACGTCCCCACGGTCTTCGACGCGACCAACCACTACTACCTGCGGCCCCGTGACTCGGGGATCCTGCTGGGGGACGGCGTCGACACCGACGTCGGGCCCGACGACGACCACGGCACGGCCGACGGATCGTTCGTCGATTCGGGCCGCGAGCATCTCGACACCGCGCTGGGAGGTGAGGCGAGCGTCGAGCGGGCCTGGAGCGGGCTCTGTACAGCGACCCCGGATCGGGATCCGCTGGTCGGCCCCGTCGACGAGGGGCTGTCCGTCGCGACGGGCTGGCACGGCCACGGCCTGATGCGCGCGCCGGCCATCGCGGAGCGACTCGCCGACCAGTTGCTCGGTGGCGAGAGAATCGCGGGATTCGAGCCCACGCGCTTTGCGGGTGACGAGCAGTTCGAACCCGTCGAGGGGATGACGCTGGATGAGGGGTGATCACCGGACAGCTCCCCCTCGGTGAAGGCACGTAGGCTCCATTTTTTCGGCCCATCCACGCTATTGTCTAGGCAGGCAGCGCAACGGAGCGATCAAACGATGGTAGATGTCCTCGGTCACCTCGCGATAGGGCTGCTGTGTACCGTTCCGGCGTGGGTGTACTGGAAAGAGGAGGTCGCGTTCACGTTCGTCGCCGTCGTGCTTTCGACTGTGGTCATCCCCGATATCGACCTCTATCTCCCGTGGGTCAGCCACCATGGCCCGACCCACACCGTGCTCTTCGTCGGCATCGTCGCGATTGCCGGTGGCGCGGTGTTCGAACGGTTCGCGCCGCGATTTCTCCGGGACGAACTGCGAGACGACCTCCGGAGAGCGGTCCCGCTCGGACTGTTCGGTTTCGCGGCTGGCGCGCTCCTCGTCGGCGGGGCGAGCCACGTGTTCGTCGACTCGCTCTCGACATCTCCCGCTGGCCAGCCGATCACACCCCTCTGGCCGCTGGTCGAGACGACCTCCAGTGTCCACGTCCTCCGACGCTTCAGCGCGCCGATCTGGAACGGGATCCCCTTCGCGCTCGGACTCTCGATGCACATCGGCGTCCTCCTCCCGTCCGTTCCGCAGTCGATTCGACTGGATTTCTGGTAACTCCCAGCAGAACGAGTTCAGGATCCGTCGCTCTCGTCGTCGGCCTCGATCTCGACATCGTCTGTGGCGTCGTCAGACTCGACTTTCGGAATTTCGACGTGCAACGAACCGTTGTCGTGCAGCGTCGCCGTGGCTGCGTCAGGGTCGACGGACGCACCCTCCGGCAGCGTGACCGAGCCGTCCAGCGACAGCCCGCGGCCGGGGACGAGCATCTCGAAGTCCTCGTAGAACTCCCGGAAGCGGTCGATCCGGACCTCGACCGTCCGGTCGGTGAATCGGACCTGCACGTCGCTGCTGGTCGCGCCGGGCGCATCGAAGACCGCGAGATAGGCCTCCTCACTCTCCAGAAGGTCGACCGGCAGCGGCGTCCGCTCCTGAGCCCGGCTCATCGCCCGGCCGACGTTCTCCAGTACGACGCTACTGAGGGACTTCCCGACGTCGCGTAGCGAGGTCATACCCGCTTTTCGTGTGGTACCGTCTTAGGGGTTGTGCCCCACGGCAGGCGACAGAACCTACAGCTCGATCTCTTCGAGACAGTCCGTCCCACCACAGACAGGGCACTGGAGGTCAGCGACCGTGTGATCCCCGGGAACATCGTAGGTGTAGTGGTTCTCGAACATGTCGAGGAAACAGTCCTCGTCGGTGCACTTGATCTCCGTGGTCGGTGGCATGCCCGGACATTACGGTGGTGACGGGAAACGGTTTTCGCCGCTCCGCGGGATCGGTCGGCCCGGAGATACGTGGTCGAGAGAACATGTCGGCGGGCGTTTCATAGGGCTAAAAGTGCGGGTGGTGCGTACGCAGGGGTGTGGAGCAGATCCTCGGGGTCGACTTCAGCGGTGCACGTGACGCCGGAGAGAAGATCTGGTTGACAGTCTGCATCGAGCGCGACGGCGCGCTGCACGTGAAATCGTCCGTCCCGGCGGCGGCGCAGTTCGACGCCGACTCCCGGGCAGCGTGTATCCGCGGCGTCCGGGCGGCGATCGAGCGTGCAGACATCGTCGGAGTAGACGTTCCGTTCGGCTTGCCAGCGGCGGTACACGACCGCGAGTCGTGGGCCGACGTCGTGTCGCTAATCGCCGGCATAGACGACCCCAAAACGTTCCGCTCGATGTGTGTTGAGCGCGCGAGTGCCGCGACTGGCGGCGACCAGCAATACCTCCGTCGGGAAACCGACGCGGACCGCAGAGTGCTCTCGCCGTATCACTGGATTCGCGCCGCACAGACCTACTACGGGATTCGAGAAGTCCTCCAGCCGCTGGTCACCGAGGACGCTGTCGCGATCAAACCGCTGCAGGACGGGCCAGAAACGCCGGTCTGTGAGACCCATCCGGCGGCGACACTACGAGACATCGGGTTGCCGACCCGCGGGTACAAAGACGACACCGATAGCGCACGAGCGCGCCGCAAGACGATCGTCGAGGGACTGCAGATGACGCCGCTGTCGATGCACGGGATCGAACAGTACCTGCTCGACGATGTCGGTGGCGATGCGATCGATAGCCTGCTGGCGGCACTGGCAGCCTGGCGGGCCAGCCGCAACGAATTCTCCCCGGACGGCCCGTTCGATCCCGTCGAAGGCCACATCTTCGTCTGAGTAACACACAAATACCGCGGGACGCTGGTGGGGACTATGACGAAGGTCTACTACGTGACGATCAACGGCGAGCAGGTCAAGGGCCCCTTCGACACTCGCACGGAAGCCAAAGCGGTGGCTGACGACATGAACACCCACGAGGTCAACATGGAGTATCGCGTCGAAGGCGTCCGAGAGACGTGAACAGCGACTCGACGCGGCCCTAGATACCGAGCTGTTCGATCTTGTCCCGAAGCGTCTCGGCGGAGGCCGTGAGCTGCTCACGCTCGTCCGCCGAGAGGTTGAGTTCCAGCACGTTCCGGACGCCGCGGCGATTGACCACACAGGGCAGACTGATGTAGAGGTCATCGAGGTCGTGCTGGCCCTGCATCAGTGTCGAGACGGTCATGATAGTGTCCTCGTCGCGGATCAGCGCGTCGATGATGTCCGTCGTCGCCATCCCGATAGCGTAGAAGGTCGCGCCTTTCTTCTCGATGATCTCGTAGGCCGCCCCGCGGACCTGCTCGGCGATGTCCGCTTTGGTCTCCTCATCGTGAGAGTGGGCGGTGAGTTCACAGTATTCGTCGAAGGGGATTCCCGCGAGGTGAGCCGTACTCCACAGCGGGACCTCGCTGTCGCCGTGCTCGCCGATGACGTAGGCGTGGACGTTCTTGGTCGCGACGTCACAGTGCTCGCCCAACACCTGCTTGAATCGCGCGGTATCCAGCGTCGTCCCCGAGCCGATCACGCGCTCGTAGGGCAGATCCGAGACTTTCCAGGTCACGTACGAGAGGACGTCGACCGGGTTGGTCACCACCAGCAGTACCGTCTCGGGTGCGATCTGCTCGGTGATCTTCGGGACCATATCCTTGAAGATCTCGACGTTCCGTTCCAGCAATTCGAGGCGCGTCTCGCCGGGCTTCTGGCTCGCACCAGCGGTAATGACGACCACGTCGGCGTCCCAGCAGTCCTCCCAGTCACCGACGTAGATGTCGACTGGCTTGACGAACCCGACCCCATGTGAGAGGTCCATCGCCTCACCCTCGGCTTTCTCGCGGTCGATGTCGATGAGGGCGATCTCCGAGACGGTCCCGCTGTTCATCAGCGAAAACGCCGTCGTCGCACCGACGTCGCCCGTCCCGACGATCGCGACCTTGCCTTTGATGCGTCCGGTTGACATTCGTACCCGGTGGTTCCGACCACGTGGCTAAAAAGGTGCGGTCCGGTCCCGAAAACGGAGAATCGCTCGGGGCTACGATCGCCACTCGTGGCCACACCGCGCACACTCGAAGTATCGCCAGTCCGTCCCACCCGGAACGCGCTCACGAGCGGTCATCTGGCGGTCGCTACTTCCACACACTGGGCAGGCCATCAGCGCCTGAGTACTGAGGGACATACCTGAGCATACGTAGTCATTGTATATATTTTTTCGGTAGTGAGTAAAGTCTTTCATCCGGGCGGCGAAACACCGAGGGTGATGGCCGTGCTACACGGGGATATGACCCGCACGACCTACACTTGCGACGGATGCGGGGCAGCACTGGACAACGAGAAAGACCTCCAGCGGCTCGACGGGACGACGCGGCCGACGTGGCGATGTCGCGTCTGCCAGACCACAGTTCCATCTGTCGTCGCAGAACGGATCAGCCACCAGAAGCAGAACGGTCTGGAGTGAAAACCCCCGCGACGCGGGCATCCACCTCGGCAGCGACGACACCGTCAAGGAGTGCCGCAAGCGCTTTGACGTCTCGCCGCCGACCGAATCGTAGCGTCGTCCCCACTGACTTTTTGCGGCCGCGGTCCACAGGGAGGGTATGCGTGTTCTCGTCACCGGTGCAACGGGGTTCGTGGGGAGCAACCTCGTCCCGGCGCTACTCGAAGCCGGTCACGACGTTGTCGCGATGACCCGCGACGCCAGCCGCTACGACCCGCCCGACGGCGTCGAGGTCGTCGAGGGGAATCTCCTTGACGCGGCGACGCTGGCCGGTGCGTTCAATGGCGTCGACGCGGCCTACTATCTCGTCCATTCGCTGCAGACCGGCGGCGACTTCGAGGAGCGCGACCGCGAGGCCGCGACGAACTTCTCTGCGGCCGCGAGTGCTGCGGAGGTTGAGCGGGTAATCTATCTGGGTGGACTGGGTGAGACAGGCGATGACCTCTCGCCACACCTGCGGTCGCGCCAGGAAGTCGAAACGCTGCTCGGCCGCGGCTCCTACGATCTGACGACGCTGCGGGCGGCGATCATCGTCGGGGCAGGTAGTGTCAGCTTCCAGATGGTCTGCCAGCTCGTCACCAAGCTCCCCGTGATGGTCGCCCCGAAGTGGGTGTACACCTACTGTCAGCCGATCGCGGTCAGCGACGTCGTCTCGTATCTCGTGGGCGTCCTCGAAACGCCCGAAACAGCCGGCGAGACCTACGAGATCGGCGGCCCGGAGGTGCTCACCTACAAGGAAATGCTCGTCCGCACAGGAGAAGCGATGGGCAAGCGACGACTGATCGTCCCGGTCCCGGTGTTGACCCCACGGGTGTCGTCGTACTGGGTCGATCTCGTGACAGACATCCCGCGATCGATCTCACATCCGCTCATCCTCGGGCTGAAGAACCCGGTCATCGTCACCGACGAGAGCATCGAAGAGCACGTCCGCGTCGAACGGACACCGTTTCAGCAAGCTGTCGAACGCGCGCTCGCGGAGGCCGACGAGTGACCGACGGCGGCGGAACTGGTAGCGAGCCGTCGATGGCGACGGCGACCGAGGGCGAGGATCGGTGGGTCTACGAGAGTATCGTCGGTGCGATCCCCGGCGTGAGCTTCTCGCGAGCGGAGGCAGTGGCGATCCAGCTGGGGCTGTTCGGTCTGGGCGTCGTCGTCCTCGCTGCGCTAACCGACCGCTGGGAAGGTGCCCCCGCGGGACTGGCAGCAGTGGTCGTCGTCTCGGCCGGGAGCGTCCTGATGCTGACGATCGGGCGTCGAATCCGGCGGCTGGACGTCCCCGAGGTCTACACGCACACTCTCTTTGGCTCCCAGATCGAGATCGTCCTCGGCGTCCTCTCGTTTGTCGGCCTCATTACCTATCTGTTCGTTGCAGACCCGCGCCAGCCCGGCGATCCACTGCTCCAGCAACTGCTCGGCCCCGAGCCGTCGCTCCTCGGTGTCTACTTCACGCTGCTGGTCCTGTGGGACGTCTGCTATCGGATCGGTACCGGCTGGTGGGCCAGTCTCGTCGGCCTCTGGCGGTCGGTACTGTTCGCCGACCAGTTCGACGCAGAAACACGGGCAGCACTGATCGAAGTCGACCTCGTCACGATCGGGTTCGCTGCCGTACAGGTCGTGCTCCTGCCGTTTCTCGACGAGCAGCCGCTGTTGCTCGTGCTCGTCTCTGGACACGTCGCGGCAGTCGCGACCGTCTCGGGGCTCTCGATCCTGCTGTTGTGGCGGCGCGGCTGATACTGCCGCCTAGGCGGTTGCGAACGCCCGTAACTGCTCGCTCGGGACGAATCCGTCGGCGAGTCGATCGACCGGTTCGCCGTCGACGAACAGCACGAACGTCGGGACGCTCGCGATGTCGAACTCGTCGATCAGGTCGGGATCGTTCCGGGGGTTAATCGTGCCGACGACGACACCGGAGCGGGCCAATCCGCCGAGAATCGGCTCCATCGACGCACAGATCCCGCAGCCATCAGTGTAAAACTCCACGAGGACGCGGGAGTAGGTCTCGACCAGTCCGTCGAGCGCGTCACTGCTGGCCAGATCCACGGGCCGATCCGGCGGTTGAGCGGGGTCGAACGGCGGGGAAGCGGCCATATCGAGGAATAGGACCTCCAGCGGGGTTAACGCAACGGTCATCCGACCGGTGGACCGCAAGGTTCTTGACTGTCATTAACTAACTGGTCAGTCAGGAATGGACGTTGCGAACGGGGATTCGGCGTGGGAGCCAAACGAGACGCGGATAGAGTTGCTGGAGGCGACCCGGGAGGCGATGTGCAAGCATGGCTTCGCGGATCTGACGATGCAGTCGATCGCCGACGAGTCCGACAAGAGCAAGGCCGCGCTACACTATCATTTCGACACCAAGGCGGAACTGCTGGCGGAGACGCTGGCGTACCTGCTGGCGGAGTTTCTCTCGGAAGTCGACACCGGCGAGGGGGGCGATCCCGAAGAGCGTCTCCGGGCACTCACCGAGGCGCAGTTGTTCGGTCCGAACGGACGTGACGGCGACTCAAGCGGTCACTGGGGGTTCCACACGGCGTTGCTGGAAGTCCAGTCGCACGCCCCCCACGACGAGACGTTCCAGGCGCAGTTCACGGACAACTACGACCACGTCCGGCGGCTCTACACCGACATCATCGAGGACGGGATCGAGCAGGGGTTGTTCGAAGAAGTCGATGCCGACCAGACGGCCGCTCATATCATGGCTGCGATCAAGGGAGCCCGCGTGAACCACGTCGCGACGACGCGCGAGGACATCGCCGAAACCGTCCACGACGCGCTCCTGGAGCAGGTCATCGATCCGCTAGTGGTCGAGTAGGTTCCAGTCTCGTTTTCACTTCGATTGGCGGGGGCGAGCCTCGGGCTGATCGTCAGTCAGGACCGAAACTCCGGATAGGCTCAGAGTGATTGCTGTCGGTCTGTTCCGGAGTCGTTACCCGGATTCGGGCGATTTGATCGACCCCTCGCGAGAGCAACCTCGACGACTGTGAGAAGTAGACTCTCGGACAGGATCACCGACGAAAACAGCACCCGTAGTTTTATTGAGAAAAATCACGTTTTTGTGCCATAGAGTTCGGCGTCGATCCGCCGATCCGGTCCCATCCATGACAGAGAATAACTCACACGACGACGTTGAACCGACCGACGTGACCGACCTGACGGCGATGGCGATCACCTCGAACTACAAGGTGCTGGGGCAACTGGACGACGGGTCTGGCGTGGGGGTACTCGGGCAGAACGACGCCAGCCAGGGGACACCCCTGGGCGTGAAGGGTGTCGTCCCGAACAGTAGTGACGGGTACGGCCTGGCCACACCGGACGACATGCGCCTGAAAGGGGTGATCGACACCGACGAGACGGACTTCGTCGTCGAGGCGACCTCGGCCAGTGGCGCCCAGAACGTGGTACTCGGGCATGCGAGTAACAGTGCCAATGTGGTGGGTGCGACGATCGGTGGCGGTGGCTACGACGACGGTACGACGGTAGAGCCGAATACCGTCTCCGGTGACTTCGGGACAGTCGGTGGCGGACAGAACAACACGGTCAGCAACTCGCACGCGACAGTCGCCGGCGGGAAGGACAATACGGCGAGCCTGTATTATTCGACGGTCGGGGGTGGCCAGCTCAACGAGGCGAACGGGAGTTCCTCGACCGTCAGTGGCGGTTCCAGCAACGCTGCCCACGGCGACGATTCGGTCGTGGGTGGTGGAGTGAACAACAGCGCGAGCGGTTCGAATACGACGATCGCCGGCGGTGTGCAGAATCAGGCCGGAGGGGACAACGCGACCGTCGGCGGCGGTGTGTTGAACGACGCCAGGGGCAATTTCGCGACGATCGGCGGGGGCGGGAGCACTGACGGGGGTCGGTCGACGGCGAACATTGTCCACGATAACTATGGGACGGTCGGCGGCGGCGGCAACAACCAGGCCGGGACGAACGACGCGACGTCGAACGCGACGTACGCGACCGTCGGAGGCGGGAAAGCCAACGCTGCGGGCGCCGCGTCCGCGACGGTCGGCGGCGGCCAGAACAACGCCGCAAGTGGGACGACCTCGACGATCGCGGGCGGCGATACAAACGAGGTCCAGGGCCGGGCCGCGACGGTCGGCGGCGGGCTGCTCAACATGGTCACCGCCGAGTTTGGGACCATCGCGGGCGGGGGCGCAGTCGATCTCACGCCCTCGACGCGCAACGCCGTCTTCAGCGCGTACGGGACGATCGGCGGTGGTGGGGGCAACACCGTCGGCGACAGTTCGACGAGTGTCGGGAACGAACGGTACAGTACCGTCAGCGGGGGCAAGGAGAACAGTGCCACCTCGGGAGCCACGTTCGCAGCCGTGGGCGGTGGGGCCAGCAACGAGGTGAAGCGGGACTACACGACCGTGGCTGGCGGCAACAACAACACGGCTGCGGGCACCAACTCGACTGTCGGCGGTGGCCGGATGAACAGGGCTAACGGCCAGTTCGCCACCGTGGCCGGTGGCGTGAACAACCAGGTGGTGGCCGAGAAGGGGACAGTCGCGGGCGGTGGCTACACCGACTCCAACGACCGCAACGCGACGGCCAATCGGGTGCGCGACAACTTCGGGACGGTCGGCGGTGGTGGCAACAACCAGGCCGGCGCGTCCGGCAGCACCACAGCCACCTTCGCGACGGTCGGCGGCGGCGAGGACAACCTCGCCAGCGGATACCGCTCGACCGTCGCGGGCGGCGGCAACAACATCGCGACCGACGACGAGTCGACCGTCGGCGGGGGCAACCTCAACGAGGCGACCGGCGGCAACTCGACGGTGCCGGGCGGCGTCAACAACGTCGCCAGCGGCGAGGTGGGGTTCGCTGCCGGGAGCGGTGCCAACGCCGTCGACAACTACGCGTTCGTCTGGAACAACGGCTACTACCACCACTCCGAGGGCCTCTCGTCGGCCAAGGACGTGGCCGGGTCGGGCGTCACCGGAAGCGACACGTTCCACGTGAGCGCGACCGGCGGCATCCGCTTTATCACCGGCTCCAGCAACGTCACGTACATCTCCGGCGGGTCGGCCGGGTGGTCGACCACCTCGACCCGGGCGGTCAAGACGAACGTCAGCCCGTTCGACCCCGAGGCGGCGCTGGACGGCGTCGAGTCGATGGACATCGCGACCTGGGAGTACGAAGACGAGGACGGCGAAGGCACGGGGATCACCCACGTCGGGCCGATGGCCGAGGACTTCCACGAGGCCTTCGAAGTCGACCTTGGTGATAGCGACGAGCACATCAACTCACTCAACGCCGACGGGTTAGCCTTTGCTGCGATCCGGGGCCTCTCGGAGAAACTCGAACAGAAAGACGAGCGCATCGGGGAGTTAGAGCACGAAAACGAACAGTTACGCGAGCGCCTTGCCGAGATCGAGGCACACGTGGGAATCGAAAGCAAGGACTGATCTTAAAAGCGTCCGCTATCCCGCCAGCGCGATATCCAGATAGAGCATCACGACGACGCCGAGCATCAGCCCGAGTGTGGCGACGCGTTCGTAGCCCCGGGTGTGAGTCTCGGGGACGATCTCGTCGCTGATGACAAAAAGCATCGCGCCGGCAGCAAAACCCATCGCCCACGGGAGCAACGGCTGGAAGACGACGACGGCGACCGCACCGGCCACGGCCAGCGGGATCTCGACGACGCCAGCACGGACGCCCGCGAACAGGGCGTACATCCCCCGGTCGAAGCCGGCGTTGATCGCGGCCACCGAAACGGCCAGTCCCTCGGGGACGTTCTGGATCCCGATCGCGAGCATCAACGGGAGCGCTTCGGCGACTCCGGCCGGGTCCCCGTTGGCCGCGCCGAAGGCGACCCCCACCGCGAGTCCCTCGGGCATGTTGTGCAGCGTGATCGCGAGGATGAACAGGACCACCGAGGCGACGCGCGGGTCGTCGACCGACGGCACCGTGTCGCCAGGGTTGGCCGCATCCTCGCGCTTGCGACCCGTCAGCAGGTAGTGCGCGTGCGGAACGATCACGTCCCCGCGGTCGAGCACGAGTGCCCCGAGGAGGACGCCCGCGAGAACGGGTACGGGCCGGAGCGCGCCGGTCGCCCACCCGACGGCGTCGGGCGTCAACTCGATCCCGGGAATAATCAGGCTGGTGAACGCCGCGGCCATCATTACGCCCGCAGCGAACCCCAGCGCAGCGTCGAGCATGCGCTCGCTGGGATCTTTCCAGACCAGGACCAGCGACGCGCCAAGCAGGTTGAGCGTCGCGATAAACAACCCACCGACGAGTCCGTGTACCAGCGGATTCCGCCCGAACACCTCGACGAACTGGTCGGCGACCGCCACTATCGCTCCCTCCCGACCCGGACCGGTCGAACCCGTTTCATCGTTCCAGTCGTCGCCTGGCTACGGTATGAAACTACGGAAGTGACCGAGCTGACATGGTGTACTGGCTATCGGCCCACTGGCACTTCCCATCCGGTGATATCATGGGTGTTCTTTCATGAAGTACCGGGTCGTAGTTTTCGGTGGGTGCCACACATGAAAGCTTTCGTCATGGAAGAAATCGGGGAGACAGCGATCGTCCAGAAAGAGCGGCCGGAACCGGGTCCGATGGACGCGATAATCAAACCTACGCTCGGGTTGGTCTGTACGTCGGACTGTCACACCGTCCACGGGGCGATCGGCGAACGGGAGAACCTCACGCTCGGTCACGAGGTCGTCGGGATCGTCGACGAGGTCGGGTCAGAGGTCGAGGACTTCATGAAGGGCGACCGGGTGGCAGTCGGTGCGATCACGCCCGACTGGAACTCCGCGGCGGCCCAGGACGGCCATCCCTCCCAGTCCAACGGTGCGCTCGGCGGCTGGAAGTTCGCTAACGTCAAAGACGGCACGTTCGCCGAATACGTCCACGTCAACGACGCCGACGGCAACCTCGCGCCCATCCCGAAAGGTGTCACCGATCACGAGGCGGTCTACACGACCGACATGCTCTCGACAGGGTTCGCCGGTGCTGAGAACGCCGACATCCCGATGGGGGGGACAGTCGCCGTCTTCGCCCAGGGGCCGGTCGGCCTGATGGCGACAAAGGGTGCGGCTCTGCAGGGGGCTGGTCGAATCATCGCCGTCGAGACTCGCGAGAACCGCCAGGAGATGGCGCGCGAGTACGGCGCGACCGACATCGTCGACTTCGCGGAGGGCGATCCGGTCGAGCAGATTATGGACCTCACTGGCGGCGAGGGCGTCGACGCCGCAATCGAGGCGCTGGGTGCCGACGAGACGTTCCAGGACTGTGTCGAGGTCGTCAAACCGGGCGGGACGGTTTCGAACGTCGGCTACCACGGCGACGGCGAGTTCCGCCATGTACCCCGCGAGGAGTGGAGCTTCGGAATGGGCGAGATATCGATCGTCACTGACCTCTGTCCGGGTGGTCGTGTCCGGATTAGCCGACTGATTCAGTTGCTCAAAGCCGGGAAAGTCGATCCGACGAAGATGACGACCCACGAGTTCTCCTTCGACGAGATCGAGGAGGCCTTCGAGATGATGGACGCCAAAGAGGACGACATCATCAAACCGCTGATCCGGTTCGACTGATCGACCAGAGCGGGCACAACTATTCCCTGCTCGCCGTTCTCGACATGGTATGGCCACTCGACAGTACAGCGACCTCAGTGCGGATGAACTCGACGCGGTACTCGGGCGCAACGAGACGGGCGTGTTGGCGCTGGCTCGCGGCGACAACCCCTGGGCGATCCCGATTTCCTACGGCTACAACGGCGTCGAGAACCGGTTTTACTTCCAGCTCGTGAAGACCGACGACAGCGAGAAACAGCGCTTTCTCGGCGCGACGACGCCGGCACGGCTTGTCGTGACCGGACACCGTGGCGAAACCTACACCAGCGTGATCGCCGACGGGACACTCCGGAAGGTCTTCCGGGACGAACTCTCGGTCGAAGAGATCCACCAGTACGGCGGTTCGAAGCGGCCACTGATGGAAGCCTGGAGCGAGGGCGAAGACATCGATCTGTACGAACTCGAACCCGACACGCTGACCGGCCGTCGGTTCTCGGTCGATCTCACACGAGATTGACGGTCCATCGAACGCCGGCGACGACCACCTGTGCGCCGAGCCAGCGCCCACCGATCGGCGCGAGGACGAACACAGCAGCGTCGAACGCGAGCGTGATCATCACGCTCCGGTGGGGATCGGCGAAAAGACCGGGGCCAGCCAGCAGACACTTTGAAGGTCTCGGCTGGAGAACGCCCGATAGGTATGTTTGGGATATTCAGACGGCTCAAGATCGGGTTCGGGCTCGCACGGCGTAGCGGGCGCGTACTGCGCGCACATCCGAACCTCCTGATCCTTCCGTTGCTTGGGGGTATCGCCGGGATCGCGTTCATGGCGACACTGTTCGGTGGCCTGTTCGTCGGCGGCTTCTACGAGGAGCCAGGGCCAGTCCTGTACGGTGCGCTGTTCGTCGCCTACGTGATCGAGACGTTCATCGCCTCCTTCTTCGCGGCGGCGCTGGTTACGGCGACCAGAACAGCCTTCCACGGCGAGACGCCGACAGTCAGCGGAGCGATGCGCGCGGCGTGGGACCACAAGTGGCCGCTACTGGCGTGGTCGGTAATCTCGGCGATCATCGGCGTCATCATCCAGGCCATCGAATCACAGGACAACCTCATCGCACGGATCCTCGCGGGACTGTTTGCGGTCGCCTGGTCGGTGATGACCTACTTCATCGTCCCGGTGATCGTCTTCGAGGACGAGTCCGTCACGGGGATGTTCAAAGAGAGCGCCAGGACCTTCAAAGACACCTGGGGCGAGTCCGCCGGTGCGATGACCGCGGTCAATCTCGTGACCTTCCTGCTGGTGCTCGTCGGAGTCGCCCTCGGAGCAGCGGTCTTCCTCGTCGTCCCCGGGACGGCCGGGATCCTCGCTGCGATCGGCATCGGCTTCACCGCCATCATCTTCGGCCTGCTGATCGGCAAGTCCCTCACCGGAATCGCCAAGACCGCGCTGTACGTCTACGCGACCGAGAACACCGCGCCCGAGTTCTTCGAAGACCTGGATTTCTCGAAGCTCGGTGGTGACGACAGTGGGTCGAGCAGTTCGAGGACGAGCCCCGGCCGGATCTAAGGCGGGGCCGTCGCGGCGTCGCTGGCGTTGCGGTCGAAGGGAAGGGTGTTCTGCAGTTCCTCGAACCACACGACTGGGCGTTTTCGCTGACCATCGATTACTGAAATGAAGCCGATATCAGCGGTCGGGTGGCCACTTCGAGAGCGAGGGGGGCTCGTCCTGCCATTGGATAGCCGCTATCGTGTCAGCAAATTGCTCAATTCGGGTATCGAGAACAGCCAACGGATGTGAATCGTCAACCGAGATCGCGGCCCGGTCGACGGTCGTCGATTCGTGATCGAGCTGGACGTGGCACCGGCCGAGTTCGGGATGACCCCCGTCCTGATGGAACCCGAGCATGAGATCTCTCGTCGGTTCGATCCAGCTGATCTGATAGTATTCATAATCGACGCCCTGTGGATACCAGAACCGGATCTCAAGCCGTGCACGCTCGACGTCGTACGGGTTACCCAGGAACACCGCTGGCTCGATATCCGCGATCACGTATCGGGGACCGTCGACGTGACGGTTTGTATCGAACAGACTCACAGCCCGGTTGTTTCGACAGGCGGCTGTGCACTTCCCGAAGGAGCGTCCGTTGAGTGTATCGTCCGCGGTCGGCGAGAAAGAGCATCGATAGAACTGTGTTCAGCTCCTCGCTCGATCGGCGGCAGTGGCCATCCGTTCACGAGCCGTCTCCACATCCGAATACAGCTCCAGCGCGTGCTTGATGAGTCGGCGATCCGCTTCGTTCTCACGCCAGAGCGAGATGACGTCACGTCGATCGCTGATCTCGGAACTCGATAGGTCACCGTCGGCGAGGGTCCCTTCGAGTTCCTCCCACGTCTCGACATCGTAGGTGGCTCGCCACTGCTCGATCTCGGACGCGATCGCGGCCAGTTCGTCGCGCAGTTCCTCGCGGGAGTTCTCGTCGATAAGGGTTCGGATCTCGTCGAAGAGCGCCGCTGTGTAATCCGGCTGGTAGTGCGTCGCGTCGCCGGTATCGAACCGGCGGAGGGTGCCGTGCTCGACCATGGATTGGAGTTCGTCGGCTGTCGTACTCCAGGCGGCGTCTGCCTGCTCGCTGATCCAGTTCGTCGAGCGAGGTTGCCGGAGCGTGTCCGCGACTGCACGGACACGCTCGCGAGCACTCATCGTCTCGTTCCACGACCGGACGCTCTTACTGGATGTCATACTGATCGCCTCTCGTGTCAGTGTTCGTCACTAGCTCGTATATATCTTTGTATCCTCTAGAATATACGAGAGTGGGCGCCGCAGCAGGATATGTCAAGACAGAGCCACCACCGAGCCCCAGACGGTCAGCGAGATTGCCGACCGCGCCCACGTCAGCGAGCCCACTGCACGGAAGTACCTCACAGCGCTGGCGGAGACTGGCCGCGTCAAGACAGTCGAGACTGACGCCGGGGCCCAGTACATGCGCGCCCCGCAGATGCTGGCGATGCGGCGTATCTCGGCCATCCACCGCGAACACACCAGGAGCGAGATCCGGGAAGCGATCCACGACCTCAAGGCGGAACTGCAGGGCTTCCGAGAGCAATACGACGTGGCGACGTCGACGAACTCGCCATCGAACTGGACCCCGGCGACGGCTGGCAGGACCTCACCCGCTGGCAACAGGTGCAGCAGAACCTCGAAATCGCACAGGCAGCGCTCTCGCTGTACGACTTCGACCCGGACGACAGCCACGCTGCTGCTGCGCGTGTTTCGGATTCCAGTATCGTCGAGGACTCGACGCGGACGCGCGGAACCCTCGGTGACTGGATCGCTGCAGAGCAGTGACCACACGCCCTCCGAATAGTGGCACGCCTCGCTTCTCACTCTGCATAGCCAACCGCAAGGTCCACCTTTTCGAGGCCTGAACCACCACCAATGACCGACTGGGACGTGTATCTGGTCACCCAGCAAAGCCACTCCGAGGGCCGCGATACCCGCGGGATCGTCCGGGCCGCCGTGGAGGGCGGCGTCGATATCGTCCAGCTCCGCGAGAAGGACGTGTCTGCGCGAGAGCGCTACGAACTCGGGCTCGACCTCCGAGCGATTACCCGCGAGGCCGACGTCCCGCTGATCGTCAACGACCGCGTCGACCTCGCACAGGCAATCGACGCCGACGGCGTCCATCTCGGCGACGAGGATCTCCCGATCGAGGTGGCCCGTGATTTGCTGGGCGAGGACGCGATCGTCGGCCGCTCGGTGTCGTTCGTCGAGGACGCCCGCGCGGCCGAGCAGGCGGGGGCGGACTACCTCGGTGTCGGGGCGATCTACGCCACCGGCTCGAAGGACGACATCGACGACGACGAACACGCGATCGGGACCGACCGCCTCGGGGCGATCTGCGATGCGGTGTCGATTCCGGTCGTGGCGATCGGGGGGATCAACGCCGACAACGCGGGCGAGACCGTGGCCGCCGGCGCGGACGGGGTGGCGGTCATCACGGCAATCACGAGCGCGATCGATCCCGCCGAAGCCACGCGGGAACTCGACGCGGCCGTTCGGCAGGGCGAGTAGCCGTCGCTCGAGGTCACTCGCCGTAACGCACAAGCCCCGGGCCACGAAAGAGAGAGGCATGGTCCGAATCCCGTTCGGGATCCGCCAGCTCGACACGACAATCGACGGCGGTGCGCCCCCGGGCAGCGTCGTCCTGCTGTCGGGCGAGGCCGGCGCTGGCGCTCGCGAGTTTATGTACACCAGCCCGATGATCACCGGGCTCGCGATGGCCGATCCCGACCTCTTCGACCTCTATTACGGCGACCTCCCCAGGGACGCAGAACTCCCCGAGGAAGTGCACTACGTCTCGCTGACCGCCGACGAGGCCCAGTTCCGCGACGAGGCCGGGCGGGCCTTCGACGACGAGATTGTCGAGGCCGCGATGAACGACATCGAGTACCACGACCTCTCGACGACGTACTTCCACGTCAGCCCGGTTCCGCGAGCCTGGTACGCCGAGCGTGCGCCCTCGATCAAAGACATCCGCACCCGTGACGACCGCGAGGGACTGCTAACTATCCTCGGGGACTTGCTGAACGAGAACGCCTCGGGCAACCTGGTCGTGATCGACTCGCTCGGCGACATCGTCAGCGCCATCGGCGACCGGGCCGAAATCGAATGGGCCGACGTGGCCTACCTCATCAAAGGCCTCCAGAAGGCCGCCCACGAGTGGGACGGACTCATCCTCGCTCACGTCAACTTCGAGACGCTCAGCGACACCCGTCACGGACAACTGGTCGACGCAGCGACGGGCACCCTCAAGTTCGAGTGGGCAAGCGGCGGCTCGACGCTCGCCCGGACGATGGTCGTCAAGCAGTTCCGTGGCGTGTTGAGCCAGCTCGAATCCGAAAACATCGTCCGCTTCGAGACGGAGTTCACCGACGCCGGTTTCGACATCAGCGACGTGCGCAAGATCCGCTGAACAGCCGCCCGAGTGGCCCCTGCCCCAGTATTCACGGATGGAAATGGGTGGCAAACCCTTAACTACGTTCTCGCTGATATTCCGGTAATGGCGAGCGAGTCGCGGGACAACGTGACAATCTCTCTTCCCTCCGACCTGGAGTCGTGGCTCGACCAACAGGCCTCCGAGTTGGATGTCGACCGCGAGACGGTGCTGGTGCAGTTGCTCGCGTCCTACCGTGCCGCCGACGAACTCGGCGACGTCGCCGTTTCCGAGTCCGACGTCGACGAGGCCGTCCAATCGGCGGTCGGTGACCGCCTCCCGGAAGTCGCCGACGCCGTCGAGCAGCGGATTCAGGTCCCCGAGATGGACGCGTTAGAGGAACGGATCGACGAGGTCGAGAACGACTTTCGGGGCAAACTCGACGACGTCCGTCAGCGAGTCATCCAGGTCAAGCGTGAAACCGACTCGAAAGCCGACATCGAGCGTATCGAGGCCGTCGAAAATCGCCTCGACGACCTCGAATCGGGGATCGATCGGCTGGACGCGGTCGAGCAACGACTCGACACTCTGGACGACGGCGATCGGCTGGACGACCTGGAGGCCGAACTCAACGGCGTCGAGTCACAGCTAGGGGAGATACGAGGACGGCTCGACGAGCAGAGCGAGGCCGACGAACGTATCGGAGACCTCTCCGAGCGACTCGACGACGTCCAGGAGAAACTCAAGACCGTGGCGTGGGTCGTCCGGGACCTGCGGGAGGATCGCGCCCGGGCGGGTGCGACAGTCGAGGCGATCAAACGCGACGCCGCCAAACACGACCTCTCACGAGCGCGATGTGAGAACTGCGGCGAGGGCGTCCAGATCGGCCTGCTGACCGAGCCATCCTGCCCGCACTGTGACGCCGCGCTCGACGGGATCGAGCCGTCGAGTCGCATGTTCGGCCTCGGCAGCGCGAAGCTGACCGTGGCCGCACAGATCGAGTCCGGAGCCGACGAACAGGGCGACGAGATGGACGATATCGACACGAAAGCCCCGGGTGACCGGCGATGACCGACGACGAGGACAACCAGCCCGATGCGGAGCGTGATCCGTTCGACGAACTCGGTCCCGGGGTCGACGAGCGCGAGGGCGACCCCTTCGAGTCGCTGGACGAGACACCCACGGAGACGGCCGATTCAGACCACGAAGACGAACCCACAGTCGCAAGCGAGCCGGACGACCTCCGGCTGGACGATCATCCGTTCAGTGACCCCGAAGAAGGCGCACGCAAGCGACGGCTCGATCCTGACGGGGACGATCCCTTCGCGGGCATGGATGTCGTACCCAGCCAGGACCCCTTCGAGAGCGGCGACTGGGCGACAGGCGGTGGCGACGACGAATCAGTCTGGGAAGATCTCTCCGAACCGGTCGAGCCCGAGACGGCGACGACCGAAGCGGGCGGCCGCCGCCTCTCGGAGGTCAACAAACACAGTTTCTGCGAGCAGTGTGAATACTTCTCTGGACCGCCCGAAATCGCCTGCGGGCACGAGGGGACAGAGATTCTGGAGTTTCTGGACATGGAGACAGTCAGAGTCGCCGACTGCCCGATCGTCGAGGAGCGCGAGCGCCTCGAAGAAGCCGGGACCCAGGGGTAGGGCTTATGTGCGACTCGACGTGAGATAGGGGCACCATGCAATTCTGCGACGAGTGCGGCTCGATGATGAAGACCGAGGGCGACGTGTGGGTCTGTGGGTCGTGTGGGAACGAACAGCCCAAGGGCGACAGCGACGCCGAGCAGTTCGTCTCGACGGAGACACAGAGCGACGACGATGTCATCGAAACCGAGGAAGGCGCGAACTTCGAGGGGAAACCGACCGCCACGGACGTCGTCTGTGATGAGTGTGGCCACACCGAAGCCTGGTACACGATCAAACAGACCGGGTCCGCCGACGAACCGCCGACGCGATTCTTCAAATGCCAGGAGTGTGGGCATCGGTGGCGGGAGTATAACTGAGCACTCCGCCAAGCAGCCTCACGAAAACAGTGCTTTCGCGCGCCTGTAGATCGGCGCACCGAGCCAGTCCCGGTGTCGCGCGAGCGTTTCGAGTTTTTCTTCGGCCACGTCGTCTTCGAGTGCGTCCCGCTTGACCAGTGCACGGAGGACGAGCGGCGAGATCGCGACCTGCGATTGCACGAGATTCTGCAGTTCCGGAAGCGCTCGAAGATCGTCGGTGAGGAGAAAATCGACGTCGCGTTCCTCGGCGAGCGCAGCGACGCTACCCTCACCCTCGTCGATACGGGACGTCTGCAGGACGGGGTCCGTGTCGTGGATCGCAATCTCGTCTCCGTGATCGAGGACGATCCGGGCGGCGTCCCCGTGGACATCGTCGTAGTCCGCGGTCGCTTCGAGTTCCTGAACGACTGTTCGGGTGGTGTGAACGTCGAACTCGGCGAGTACAGTTTCGGTGAGATCGACGGACGAGAGCGAGATCAGCGCGCTCGTATCTGCTGCGAGCATCGGCTACAGGTCTGCCATCTCGTCGGCCAGTTCCTCGCCCTGGTCGAGCAGGGCTCTGGAGGCACGCACTGACTCTGCGTCCTGTGTTCCGAGAAACTCCGCGAGGACGTCAAAACTGATCCGATCGTCGAGATAGAGGTCGACGACCGCCTCTCTGAACGCCTCGTCGTCCTCGCCCTCGTCCAGATAGGCTTGCAGTGCGTCTTTGAGTATCTCCGTTCGGTTCTTGTGCGTGATTTGCGCTGCGACGTCGGCCTTCTCGATCAGTTCCTCCGGGAGGCGGAAGTTGACTCGCGTGGTTCCCATCGGCTTTCTGTACATACATTGTACCCACGTAGTACTAAATGTTCGGTGGCAGGTGTGGTCGTCGGAGGGAGTACTCTCGATATTGGAGAGGTCAAATGGAGGGCCACCGCTGGCGTGAATACAACTAGTCCGCGTCGGCGTCGAGTAACTCGACGATCCGTTCGAGGGAGTGGACGGCGACGAGAAAGCGCCAGAGCAAGTACAGATTCGCGACGATCAACAGCGGAACAAGCGCGATCAGGACTGCGTTGAGAAAGAGTATGGCGTAGGCGACAAAGAGTACGTAGACCGCTACGAGTACGTCGAGAGAGCGAGTTCCGACCGGGGCCGGCAGCCAATCTGGCATTACAATTTATCCAGACAGGGAGGCATATAAAATATGCTATCAGATCTTGCCGATGACTCGCTACACCATGGGCAGGTGTCGACGCTCGATTGCGCCGGGTGGATATGTTCAACTACAGTTTCACTCTCCCGTGGTTTTTCCGTCCCCCTTCGAGAGAAGTGAGATATGGATCGGCGAACCTTCCTCTCGCTGGGGGCTGGCACGCTCGCTGCTACGGCTGGCTGTCTGGACAGTACGACAACCGACGGCTCGACGCCGACCGACACATCGTTTTCGACGCCCACGCCAACCGACGTGGGCTCGCTGACAGTCGGCATCGATCGTCTGCAGCTAGGTGCCGTGGCGTACACCTACCCCGACTCGATCGGGGTCGTCAACACCGACAGACAGTATCTCTACGCGACGGTCGAAGCGACCGAGTCGCCGCCCGCAGTTGGAGAGTTCACCCTGCAGTTCGACGGCGAGTCACACGACCCACTCACCCAGGAATCCAGTCCGTTCGACAGTGCCGGGCTCTACAACAGGTGGGCTGGCGCGTACAGCGCCGACAGCCCGGATGGCTGGCTGCTGTTCGAGCTGCCGACAACGGGCGAGTCGAGCGACGCGGCGCTGGTGTGGCCCGACGGCGAGTGGTCAGTGCCCGAGTCGATCCGGACGCGACTGTCGACCCCTGCCCCGCAGCTGTCGGTCACCGTCGGCGACACCGAGCCGATGCGGATCGGCGACAACGAGCCCGAGCGAGTGACCATCGAACGGACCAGCGACGTGGGACTGATCGAAGCACCGACAGTCACCATCACCAACGAGGGCGACCAGCCGAGGCGATATCTCGGGGCGATTAATCAGCAGGTCCCCTCCTACGCGCCGGTCGGGACCACGACGGGGCTGGTCGCCGGTGGGGAGACCGTGACGACAGCCCCCAACGTCGCGATAGCCGGTAGCGGGGGGACGGTCGAGGCGAGATACTCGATCAGCTTCGGCGCGAACCACGCCGAGGTGACGGTACGGAAAGGTGAGACTGTACAGCAATCACCCCGAGAGAGAACACGAAGCCCTGCCCCCGTTACACCAGTGGAATGAGGAAGACCCGTGCCAGCCCGAGGAAGACGAAAAATCCCAGCACGTCCGTCGCGGTCGTGATGAAGATCGTCGCCGATGTCGCAGGATCCAGTCCGTAACGATCCAGCACGAGCGGGATGAGCGCGCCGAAAAAGCCCGCGATGACGAGGTTGGCGACCATCGAGACGCCGATCACGGCCCCCAGCATGACGGCGAGATCCGCCGGCGCGAAGACCGCGGCGATGACCGCAACCATCGCACCGGTGATGAAGCCGTTGGCGGCACCGGCGAGAACCTCGTTGAAGATGACGCGCTTGCCCGTCGCCAGCGTGACCTGCCCGAGCGAGATCCCGCGGACGGTGACGGCCATCGCCTGCGTGCCGGCGTTGCCGCCCATCCCGGCGACGACTGGCATGTACGCCGCCAGCACCGCGATCTGCGAGATGGTCGACTCGAAGAGGCCGACGACCGCCGCGGCGAGAAAGGCCGTCCCGAGGTTGATGATCAACCACTTGTAGCGGCTCCTGACTTTCGCGAGGGGTCCGTCCAGCGCGCTCTCTTCCTCGGCGACACCGGTGAACTCGTAGAGCGTCTCGCCGGCGGCCTCCTCGACCAGCGTCAGCAGGTCGTCGGCGTGGATCACGCCCAGGATCTCCTCGTCTTCGTCGAGGACGGCGACGGTGCGGTCGCGGTTCGTTCGAAAGACTTCCAGCACGTCCTCGTCCTCGCGGTCGTATCGAACTGACGGGACCTCGTGGACGTAGTCGGTGAGCCGCTCGGAGTCGCGTTCGGTCATCGCCAGCGTCGCGCCCTTGAGTTCACCGAGCAGTTCCCGGTCGTCGAGGACGAAGATCGTCGGAAACCGCCCGGTTCGGCGCTCGAAGCGCTGGACGCGATCGGCGACCGCCTGAAATGACTGGTCGGCGTCGACAGTCACGTAGTCGACGTCCATCAGCCCCGCCGCGCTCTCGGGATTGAACGACAGCAGGAAGTCGATCTTCTCGCGACGAGTCGTGTCGAGCGTTTCCAGGACTTCTTCGCGGATCGCCTCGTCGGCGTAGCCCAGGACATCGGTCGCCTCGTCGGGATCGAGTTGTTTGACGAACTGGCGCAACTGGTCGCGATCCATGTCCGCGACGAGTTCTTCTCGGACAGCCTCGGGGAGTGTGAAGAACACCTCGCGCTTGCGGCGTCGCGAAAGCGTCGCAAATTCTTCGGCGGGATCTGGAGAGAGCGCCAGCGTCTGCTGGAGATCCGCCGCAACTTCGGCCTCGGCCATACCCTCGTATGCTGGGTCGACGACCAAAACGCTGTGGTCCGCTCGTTTCACCCGAGCGAGCGGCACAAGATACTTGCTGGGCGTTCATGTTGGAAGACATATGAGACGACGACAGGCCCTCGCACTCGGCGGCTCGGCCCTCCTCGGCACGGCAGGCTGTCTCGGCGACGCACAGAGCGACGCGCAACCCTCCACGACCGCGACTGTCAGCTCGGTCGAGGTCACGGTAAACACTGTCCAGCGAGGGATCGTGAAATACACCACGCCCGACTCGATCGGTGTCCTCGATTCCGACCGTCGCCATGTTCTCTTCGGGATCAACGCAACCAACCGAGACGACCCGCCGGCAGCCGACGCGTTCGCGCTCCGGTTCGACGGTCGAGAGTACGACGCGACCACAGAGCAGCAGGGACACCAGCTGTACCAGTTCGAGGGGTCGTTCTACACTGCCGAGTCGGGAGTCGGACACACCCTGTTCGACCTGCCGACGACTGGGACGGCCGACGACGCCGCCCTCGTCTGGGACGGCGACGAGTGGCCGCTTCCAGAGTCGATCCGACGCCGACTCGAAGTCGCCCCCGAGTTCGCGGTGTCGTTCGACGACGAACTCACAAACGGTAGCTGTACACTAACCGTGACCAACGAGGGCGACCGCCCGCAACGCTTTCTCGCAGCCGTCAATCAGGAGGGCGGGAGCAGTGCGTACAGGCCGATCGGCGTCCGAACAGCGGTGATCGACGGTGGTGCAAACAGGGAGTTCGATATCGTGGCCCCGGCGAACAGCAACGACAGCGGCGGGACTCCGATCCCCGGCGGGCGACGAATCGTCACCTGGGCCGGCGGCAAGGGGAGTTGCGAGCGGTAATCAGGGGCGGTGGCTCGGCCCGAGCACGCCGGGCGTCTCGAAGATACCCAGCGTGTCGACCTCGACGCGGGTGACGTGGTCGGGGCCACCCGCCTCGCAATCCGCACCCGTGAAGAGATTGCAGGGATCGACGGCGTGCCGGAGGTCGACCGCCGCCGTCCCGTCGCCGAAGTTGATCACGACCACCACGGACCTGTCCTCGTTCTCGCGGCCGAACACGAGTACGTCGTCGGGGTCGCCACCCTGAGAGGGGGCCTGTGCGACGTCGGCGTCGGGCTTGAGCACGTCAAGGTCGTGATAGAGGTCGATCAACCGTTCGTAGAACTGGAAGTGGTCCTCGGGGTACTCCTCCCAGTTCATGAACGCCCGCTTGTACGGGTCGTTTCTGATGTCGTCATCACTGCGGGGATCGTCCTCGTCGAAGGCCGACTCTCGTGGCATGCCGTACTCGCCGATGAGTCGCTCCTGGCCGTAGAGGAGGAACGGCACGCCCGGGAGGGTGAACACGGCGGCCATCGCGGCGCGCTGGGCCTGTGCCGGGTCCGCGCGACGACCCTCGGTCTTGGCCTCGTAGTAGAGGCGGCGCTCGTCGTGGTTCTCGGTGGTATTGAGGACCCGCGTGAACGTCGGAAAGCCGTCGATGTAGCGCTGCTCGATCGCCCGGACAAGGTCGCTAGGGGGCCGGTCCCCGCGGGCGACGGCGTGGGCCGAACGCATGAATCCCGTCGTGTCGAAGTGGGCGTCGAACTCCGACTCGGCAAACGAGGGCAGGCGGGGAATAGTCTCGTCCAGGAGCATGAACTCGGCGTCCTCCGCACGGACCCGGCGGCGCAGTTCCTTCCAGAAGCCGTGGGGGACGCCCCAGGCGATGTCACACCGGAAGGCGTCGACCTTCGGGGCCCAGAACGCCGCGGCGGCCAGGATGTGCTCGCGTAGTGCCAAGTTACTGTAGTTGAGGTTGGGCTGGATCCGCGTCCCGAAGAAGTACGTGGCGGCGGGCGCGGCGTCGGTCTCGGTGGCGTCGGCCCGGCGGTCGAACCAGTCGAAGTACTTCGACTGTGTGTCCCAGGCGTTCACGTCCGGGACGGTGTAGTCGTCCTCGGACTCGCCGACTTCTGCGATCGTATCCTGGAACTGGTCGTTGGTCCAGCCGGCATGGTTGATCACCAGGTCGAAACACACCCGGATATCGTGTTCGTGGCAGGTCTCGACGAACCGTTCGTAGTCCTCGATGGTTCCCAGGTCTTCGGCGACCTCGAAGTAGTTCTCGGTGGAGTAAGCGTGGGGACCACCCGGCGCGGTCTCGACCTGCGTGCTCCAGGCCGGGACGATCGGCGTCAACCACACCACGTCGATCCCCAGATCGTCCAGGTAGGGGACCTTCTCGGTCAGGAAGTCGAAGTCAGTTCCACCTGGGGAGCCTTCGAACGAGCGAGTGAAGATCTCGTAGACGACGGCGTCGTCGAGCCACTCGGGCGGGCGATTGGGGAGTTCAACCGTCCCCGCCTCGGGGTCGAGCAGGACCTCGTCGACGTTGCCCAGCACCTGGCCGTCGTACGGAGCGGCGAACAGGTGGGTCGGGCCATCGAGCGCGTCGGCCGGGACGCGGACGCGCTGACCGGCGACGTCGTCGGATTCACCTGGGCGGGTCGGCGCGTCGGTGACCGACGACTCGACGGTCACGTCGGCCAGCGAGAGACTGCTGCGGTCCTCGGGGAGCCACTCGACGCCGAGGTCGTCACGGAAGGCGTTGCTCGTCGGGGAGAGTTCCGCGTCGGCCGTGAGGACAAACTCCTCGCTGTCGGCGTCGTAGTGGCCGTCCAGCGCGAGCCGTGGCGGGCCGCCAGCGTCGTCGGGTGCCCGTGAAACGACGCGGACGGTCTGGCGGTGCGTGCCGTCCGGCGCGTCCAGTTCGAAGACGTACGTGCCCGGAGCGTCGGGCTGGAGTTCGGCGACGTGGTGGTCGCCATGATCGTACTGTTCGATGTCGTCGTAGGGACTGGGGGCGAACTCGACTGTCGCCTCGCTGTCGTCCGGTTTCTCGACCAGCGACCACGTGAACGCGTCGGCGTCGTAGGGTCCGGGATCGCGGTCGGGTTCGCCGGCAATCGTCGGCGCGAGACTGTCCCGATCGAGACCGTGGTGGCCATCGACGAAGATCGGGTCGACGATCTTCTCGTCGGCGTGGACGAACCGGGGCGGGCCGGGGTAGTTACCCTTGGCGGGGTCTGGGCGGACCATCGTTGTTTCGGATCTCCAATAGCTTCGCGTATATCCTTTGTGATGAGACCTAATCCGAAGGAACGACCGTGTGAGAGCGCTACAGCCGGAACGGTTCGAGCAATCGTGCGCCCAGCGCTCGGGGGATACCCGTGAGCGGGCTCCCATCGTGGCTGTACGGGCGGGAGAGCTTCGCCCGGGTCTCCTCGTGACGGAGGTGCTGAACGCCGTCGAAGAGCAGCCAGCCACCGACGGCCAGTCCGCCGAGTAGCCCCGGCAGCCACGAGTGGAGGAAGATACCGGTGTATCCCAGGATGGCCAGCCCGAGGAACGCGTTGTCTGCGTAGTCGCCGATCACGACCTCGGCTGTGTCGCCCGTGAGTGTGAATGCGAAAAACAGCGCACCGGTCGCGCCAGCCAACAGGAGACCCTCGCCGAGGACCGAATACGTCGCGCCGACGACGAGTGCCGTGACGGCTCTGTAGCCGATTCGCCGTGGCCTGGGCAGGTAGTCACCGAGGAGTGCCATCGCTGTCGGGGTGAGATAGACGGGGCGGCTTCGAAAACGTTTCACCTCCGAGTGACGACCCTGCGAGCGACTGCGGAAGGCATTTGCCCGTCTGGACACGAAGCGGAGGTGTGAGCGCCGACAGCCCGCGCCGCGTCACGATCCACGGCGACAAGGAGGTCGTCGTGGACTTCGACCCCGACCTCACCTTCGAGTGTGTCGAGGAGTGTACCTGGTGTTGTTATCACGGCGTGTTGCTGTACGAACAGGACTTCTTCGAACTGGCCAATCACGCCAGTCTCAGCGATTCGACCATCGAGCGCAAGGGTCAGGACTTCATCAAGCGCGAGGACAAAGACCGCGAGGAACACGTCGATGTCGACGGACAGGCCTGTTACTTCCTCCGGGATGATGGCCTCTGTGAGTTGCACGCCGAACACGACTGGAAGCCCGCCCGCTGCTCGACCTTTCCACTCGAAGTCACAGTCGAGGACGACGACATCCACATTGGCATCCGCGAGGCTGCCCACGAACACTGCGACGGGCTGGATGTCAGCGAGCGCCGTGTTATCGACAACCTCGAAGCGTTCATTCCCGAGGTGCTGTGGGAACTGGACGATCCGACGACGCGGAAGAAACTCGGGTGAGAGCGAGAACGATCAAGAGTCGTCGTCAACCAAGCGTCCGCCACGTTCTTCGTCGACAGACGGTCGCTCGACGCCGGTGATCTCGAAACACGCGCCCCCGGGTCGGGCGGGATAGTCCATCTCCGTGAGACGAACGTCCCAGTCGTGGGCACTGGCGATAGAGTCGACGATCGAGAGCCCGAAGCCAGTGCCGTCCTCGTCGGTCGTGTACCCATGCTCGAAGATCGAATCTCGAACGTCATCGGGGATACCGGGTCCGTCGTCGGCGACGAAGAAGCCGCCAGAGAGTCGGCCGACGGTAACAGTCACATCCGGTCCGGCGTGGGTGATTGCGTTCGAAAACAGGTTCGAGAAGAGGCTCCGGAGACGACCGGGATCGGCGACGACGCGTCCGGGATCATGGCATTCCAGCGTGGCCTCGGCGGTATTGATCTGGGACCAGGCGTTTCGTGCCGCCGCGTCGAGTGTGACCGGTTCGGGATCGCCGACGATCGACCCCTGGCTGGCGAGTTCGAGCAGGTCGTCCAGAAACGTCTCCATGCGATCTGCAGTCTCGGCGATTGACTCCAGATGTGTTTCGTCGCCGGTTTCTCTGGCCAGTTCAGCGCGGCTGGAGATGACCTGCAGCGGATTCCGCAGGTCGTGAGAGACAATCTCCGTGAACTCCTTCAGACGGTGATTCTGGCGTTCGAGCAGGCGTTCGTACTGCGCTCGTGGATCGGCCGCACCGTCGGCACGGGTCGTCGCCGACACCTGCGACCGAAGCCAGGATTCGAGTCGATCCAGCCAGTCTCCACGTCGCTCGACGACCGTCGCTTCGGTCGGCGTTGCCTGCCGCGCGTCGGGCTCGGCGACGGCAGCAGTGGTTGCCTCGGCCGCGAGATCGGACGGCAGTGTCGCGTCGACATCGTCGAAGTCAGTGCAGTCGACGATCACGAGGTCGATGTTCGCCATCCCGACGGCCTCAACTGTCACGGCGAGGTCCGAGAGGGCACTTATCGAGAGTGTCTCGAGTCGCTGATCGAGCTGCGAGGAGAGCGTCTCGACCTCGGCCGACCGAGCGCCCGCAATCAGCAGCGTCCGCTCGCGTGGTCCCGCGGCGAGTGAACCCACGGCGGCGAGCAGCTTCGAGGCCATAGCTGGGCTTTCTCCTGCGGTCTGATAACACTGTTCGTTTAGATGACATTGTGTGCGGGCGGAAATTTCGCACTGGGGACAGACAGGGTGAGTCGATTCATACTGTCCGGCGATATCGAGACGGCGAAGTAGCAGTTTTGTGGGTGCCCCTGCAAGAGGGGGATGATGGACGTGGAGTCGGTCCCCGGCGTCGGGGCAAAGACCGCCGAAGCGCTGTCAGCACTCGACGACGCCGAGCACGCGCTCAAGGAGGGTGACGTCGCGACACTGGCACGCGCACCAGGTATCAGCGACGGCCGGGCAGCCAGACTCGCCCGCGCAGCTATTCAGAAGCGCCACGACGATCCCGGAGACTTCCTCGCGACCGCCCGGACCCGAGAGATATACCACGAGGCACTGGACCTGCTCAAACGGCGGACCGTCACCGACGACGCCGCCGCGCGACTGGAAACGCTCTATCCGAGCGCGGCCGAGAGTCGTATCCGTGAAGTCCGAGAATTCACCGAGAACGCACTGACTCGCGATCCTGACCCCGGCGTACTGGACGCCCTGAACGGGGTCGAACCGCTCTCGCCGCCGAGTGACGTCCGGGTCCGTGATCGCTGTCTCGCCACGAGCGACGCCGAGCACTACGCCGAGGCGAAAGACGCGATTCCCGAGGTCAGCGTCGAAGTCGTCGACGACACCCGGCAGGTGGCCGAGCTCGCCCGGAGTTACGCGACGGTGATCGTGCTGGACGAGCAGTTCGCAGGCGTCGACATCGAAGGCGATGTGCGGGTCGAGCCAGACGCGCTCGACAACCCCGAAGAAGTCGTCCCCGAGCGCGCACTCTCGTTTTTCGCCGCCAATCGCGAGCCGCTGCAAGCTGCCATCGCCGTCCACCGCGCGAGTGGCCTCGACTCGGCCTGCGATCTCGATACCCTGGAAGACGCACTCGACATGCTCGACGAAAACGGCACGCCCCGGGGCGACGACGAACTCGACCGGCTCTCGACCGCCGTCGACGATCTCGATGCGGCCGTCGCGACCGCCGAATCCGTCGCCAACGACCACCTCCGGGAGGCCATCGAGGAGCGGGATGTCACCATCGAGGGTACAGATCTGTTGTCGCTGGTCGAGCGCGGTGCGGGCGTCGATTCGCTCCTGTCCCGGGAACTGGCCGACGAGTACGACGCGGCAGTCGCGGCCGCTCGCGAACACCTGATCGACGCCCTCCAGTTGACTGACACGGAAGCGATCGCCCGGCGAGCGTTCCCCGACGAGCCGACCTACCCCGTCGAGCACACCGAGGACGTTGTCTCGCGGCTGCGGGAGGAGCTGACGAGCGCAAGAGACCGGCGAGCGACGCGGCTGAAACGCGACCTCGCCAGCGATCTGGCGGATCTCCGTGAGGCGGCCGCGTCGCTGGTCGACGCCGCACTCGAACTCGATATGGAACTCGCAGTGGCTCGCTTCGCTGCGGATTTCGACTGTACGCTACCTGCCGTCGGATCGATCGAAGGCAGCGACGGACAGACCGCTGGCGCTGGCGTCGCCATCGAGGGCGGTCGCTCACCCCTGCTGGATGTCGCCTTCGAGGAGGTCGAACCCATCGACTACCACGTCGACGGCGTCGCGCTCCTCTCGGGGGTCAACAGTGGCGGGAAAACCTCGACTCTCGACTTGCTTGCGCTGGTGGTCGTCCTCGCACACATGGGCCTGCCCGTCCCTGCCGACGCCGCGCGGGTCCAGCGGATCGACGAATGCCACTACTACGCCAAGACCCAGGGGACGCTCGATGCGGGTGCCTTCGAGGCGACGATCCGTGACTTCGGCGACCTCGTCACCGGCGTCGCGGCGGATCGCGAGACGCTCGTGCTCGTGGACGAACTCGAAAGTATCACCGAACCGGGCGCGAGTGCGAACATCATCGCCGGCATCCTCGAAGCCCTCCACGAACGCGGCGCGACCGCCGTCTTCGTCTCGCATCTCGCGGGCGAGATCCGTGACGTGTCGAGTGTCGATCTGGCCGTGGACGGCATCGAAGCCGTCGGTCTGGAGGACGGCGAGTTGATCGTCGATCGCTCGCCTGTCAAGGGAAAACTCGCCCGCTCGACGCCCGAACTGATCGTCGAGAAACTCGCGGCAGACGGCGACGGCTTCTATCACCGACTGCTGGAGAAGTTCGAGGACTAATTGGACTCGATTACGTGGACGTTGAGCAGTTGCTGGACCGGATCACGCTGGAAGTCGTTGCGATCACACGTGACGAAGGTGGCGTCGAGTTCGCGGGCGTGGCTCGCGATCAGCAGATCACGGTGGGCGAGTGACGTGTCCTGCTCCGTCAGAGCGCCTTCGATCGTCGCTGCACGAATACTGGCATCTTCGGTGAACGGCTTCACGTCGTCGAGAGCCTGCCCAAGCCAGCTCTGGACCTCCATTCGGTTCTCGCGCCGTTTAGCAGGCCGGAAGAACTCGTAGGTCACCAGCGAGGACGTCACGAACGGCTCCGAACTGTGTGTCGAGAGATACGGGACGACCTGCTCACGTCGACGCGGATCACCCCATCGCACGAGCACGCTGGTATCGAGCAACAGCATCAGCAGTCCCCTGATTCGAATTCGAGACCGTCCCGGACCTCAGCCTCGGACTCCTCGACGGCATCGACGTACTCGGGGTCGAGCCCACCAGCTATCTCCTCGACGTCTGCAGCCGTCCGAACGTCGTCGGTGAGTCGCATGACGACATCGCTGAAGCTCTCTCCCGCTCGCTTTTCCGACTTGAGCCGTTCGTAGGCCTCATCTTTGAGTGAGATCGTCGTCGTTCCCATGCATGCATGTATGCATGCAGATCACTTGAATCCAGTCGTCAGTGCTACTCGCGGATGCACCGCTCGTGATTCTGACAGTTTCGCGCTGCTGGGACTGTCGCTACGGCTCTGCGGGTCGTTCCTCCCCGCTCCGCTTCGAGATTCCTCGCTCCGCTCGGACCCTCGCTACGGCCGCGGTGGCTCTCCATCGTAGGCGTCCAGATCGTTGTAGAAGTTCAACAGGCCGAACTTCAGTTTTGCAGGGTCCATGTCGATCATCTCCGAGCGCTCCTCGGGTGGGAAGGTCCCGCGAACGGCGTAGTCGTGCATCTCGATTTCGGCGGCCTGCGTGTAGCGCTTGTCCACCAGAATGCGGGCCCCGAAATCCGTCGGCGACCTGACCACGCGACCCAGTGCCTGCCGTGTCTTGCGGATGGTCGGAATCTCGACGGCGTAGCGCCAGCCCGCCTCGTCGTCTTCGTCCTCACCGTCGCCACCGAACGCGGCCTGATAGGACTGCTGGACGGCGTCCATCCGGTCATCGAGGTGTGGATAGGGGACCCCGACCACGACGACCGACCGGGCGTCGTCGCCGTCGTAGCTGACACCCTCGGTGAGGGTGCCCCAGAGCGAGGAAAAGAGGACGGCGTGCTCGGACTCGGTGAACTCCTCGCGCAGGTCGTGGGCGGGCGTCCCCGGTTCGTCCAGATAGGTCGTCGCGTCAGTTTCGACGCGGTGGTAGTAGCGCTCGGCCTCGGCGTAACTCGGGAAAAAGGCGAGTGTATTGCCGGGCGTAAAGCGGATCGCGTCTTCGAGTGTCCGGGTGATCGCATCCTGGGTCGCCGGGTCGTCACGCTCGCTCGCGAAGAGTGCGGGCGCCTGGACGGCGTAGGTCCGGCGGCGTTCCTCGGGGAACTGCGCGCCGTAGGCCATCGTCTCCGGCTCGTCCAGCCCGAGCACGTCCTCGGTCACGTCGAACGGGCGCAGGGTCGCGCTCATCAGGACTGCGGCGTGCAGATCGTCGAACAGCGAGCGAGTCACGCGCTCGGGGATGCACGTGTAGAGTTCGGCGCGGCCGTAGATCTCGCCTGTACTACCACCGGAAATCGAGTCCTGCTCGTCGTCTTCGTCCATCCGTCGTACGCTGACGACGGGATACATCCCCTGGTTGTTCCCCTCGTCGAACCACGCCGTGAGGAACTGTGCGACCTGCAACGTCTGGCACTCCTTTCGAACCGTGGTCTCGCCGTCCTTGTAGGCCTCCTCGTAACGCTGATCGAGTGTCTGGCCCAGTTCGAGCGCGAGGTCGAGTTCCTCGCGAAACCCGGGGCCGGTGTAGGCCTGCAGGAAGGACAGCGTCACGTCGTCCCGGCGGTCGTCGTTTGCGATCGTGAGATCTTCCCAGTGCTCCTCAACCTCTCCCTCACGAATCGTGCCGGGACCCATCGCCTCGCGATAGCCCTCCCGAAGCGCCGTCCGGAACGTCCCGAAGACGTTCTCGGCAGCCTCGGCGCGCGGATCCTCGGCCTCGCCCAGTTCGTCGATCGCCTGCTCGATCGTCCGCTCCGAAAGGGTGCGCCGGGCGTGATCCCGGGCGGCGTCCTCGACGTTGTGGGCCTCGTCGAAGACGGCGATCACATCCTCGGGGTCGCGGCCGAGCCACCGGAAGAACTGCTCGCGAATCATCGGATCGAGCAGGTGGTGATAGTTCGCCACCACGAGATCGACGCCCTCCATTCCCTCCTTGAGGAGTTCGTACCCACAGAGCCCCTCCCGGTCGGCGTACTCGTAGATGTCGTCGGGCGTGCGCACGTCGTCGTACAGCCAGGCGTAGAAGTCGTCAGTGTCGGCGGTGAGATTCCGGTAGTAATGCTCGCAAGTCGCCCGGTCCTCGAAGGCTTCGAGTTCGTCCTCGACCGCATCGAGTTCGTCCATCACGGCCGTCCGGGCCTCAGCAGCGTCGCTCGCGCCGGCCTGACTCGCGTCGAGGAGTTCGCGCTGGCGCTGTTCTAACTCGGCGCGCTCACTTTCCAGATCGACTTGCTCGCGGGTCGTATCCCGCAGCGCCTGACACTCTTCGTAGCCGACATCGATGTGACACATCGAGGCTTTGCCGCGGAAGACCACCGCTCTGAGATCCTCGTTCTGGGCGATAGCGCTGGCTTCCGCGATGAACTGGCGCATCTGCTGGTGGACGTTGGTCGTGATGACGACGGTCTTGTCGGTCTCGCGGGCGTACTCCAGGGCCGGGGCGAGCGAGGCCAGCGTCTTCCCTGTGCCGCAGGCCCCCTCGAACAGCACGTCCGTTCCGTCCTCGAGCGCGCCGTGGATCCGCCCCATCGCCTCCCGCTGGTGGTCGTAGGGCTCGTCGTAGGGAAAGAATCGCAGATACGACGGCTCGGTTGACACACCCGTGGGTTGGCCGTAATCGGGCAAAAGGGTTCGCCAACCACGGTGGAAGTGAACCGCTACCGGTCACCGTTCGCTCCCTGCGCTCGCTGGGGTACATTCAATGTGCCGGCGGCACAACTGTCAGGGATCAATGAACCGACGGCACGTCTACGGCGGTGTGATCGTTCTCTCGGGACTCGTTCTGACGCTCGTCCAGCTCGTCCAGGGCGTCCAGCAACTCGGGGGTTTCGCGGGCCAGACCCGCACCCTCGTGTTCGCCTTCGAGACGGTCCCGTTCGTGCTGATCGGCCTGACACTGGCGTTTCTGGGCTACTGGCTGATCGTCGATCCCACCTACGAGGCCGACCTCCCGCGGATCGGCGCCTGGGGACTGGGCGGCGCACTGCTGTTTGCCTCCGTCGGTGCCCTGTTGATCTTCAGTCAGCAGGTGAATCCGACACTGGACATCCTCGATCAGGCCCCCTACATTGCGATGAACCTGATCACCGTCGGCGCAGTCGTGGGCGTTCTCGTCGGCCTCTACGACGCACAGAGTCGTGCCCACCTGCGCGACCTCCAGACCGAACGCGACCGGACGGAACTGTTCGCCAGGAAAGCGATGGACATCAACACCTACGGCCGGGAACTCAACCGTCGGGACACCGTCAACGGCGTCAGCGCGCTCTGTATCCAGGCGATCCAGGGCTTTCTCGGTCTGAGCGAGACCGCGTTCGTGCTGGTCGACGACAGCGAGGCCGAGATCATCGACAGTACCGTCGTCGACGCTCCCGACGAGGCACTGGTCGAACTGGCCCAGCAGGCCCGCGACCAGGACCCCTCGACGGTGGTGGCCCACGAGGCTCTCCCGAAAGCGCTGAAACAGCGTTCCGACGGGGCCGTCGCCGTGTTGGTCACCGACCACGACGACACGTCGGTCGTCCTGCTGGCGCTGACCGACGAACCCGCCGCCTTCGACGAGGAAGACGTCCAGCTGCTGGAACTGCTGCTGGCCCACGCCGGGACGGCGCTTGACCACATCTACCACGAGCAGGCGACTGCAGAGTGATCGTCTCCGACGCGGAAAGTATTTGCCCACTGACGGCAGACAGCCCGGACGTGAAACGACTCAGCGCCCTCTGTCTCGTCTTCCTCGTCGCGCTTGCCGGCTGTACCGGCGGTAGCGGCGGCGGAACGCCGACCGACACGACGATCGACGACGCACCACCCGGCGTCTCCGCGTCGGGTGTCGACGCCGACGCGCTCGTCACAGCCCACGAAGACGCCCTCGCCGACCGAAGCTACACACTGGAAGTCGACCAGCAGACCACCGGCGGTGAGCTGACGATCGACGCGATGGCCGGCAGCCAGCGGATTCCCGCGATCATCCAGCTGTCGACCGGAAGCGCCGACCGCGAGACGTATATCACCGCGAACGGCAGCTACGAGGTTCGCCGCGGTGGTGGCGAACAGATCACACAGCGGGTCGACGCCGACGCCTCGGCAGTCCCGACCGGCGGTCCCTACGTCCGAGATGTGCTCGACGACGCACAGTTCTCCTACGACGGCACTGTCGAGCGCGACGGTCGAACGCTCCACCGGCTGTCCGCTGGAAAGGCCGACCTCCAGCGTGAGTTCGAGAACGCGACGGTCGTCTCCTACGACGCCGAACTTCTCGTGAGTGAGGCGGGGCTCGTCTACAACACTACCTACCAGCTCACACTCGAAGAGGACGGAACAGAGGAGACATTCAGCGCACGGATACAGCTGACAGACGTCGACTCGACAACAGTGTCGGAACCATCGTGGCTCGGGCAGTTGAGCGACGATCCGGATACGACGACGAGACAGATCGTGAATGCCAGCCTCGGTACGTCCATCACCGTCTCGGGGGACCTCGATAACGTGACGACGGCCACCGTCTCGAACGCCTCCGAGCTCTTCTACGAAAGTCCCGTCGTCGAACCCTCGCGCGCCTCACCGATCGTCACGATGCAGACCAACCGCTCGATCTCTTTCGAGTCGATCGAGATGGAGTACAACCTCTCAGCAGTCCCCGATGCCGAGCCAGAGGGGCTGTTCGTGTTCGCCTATTATCCGGCCTACGGCTCGCTACTTCCGATGGAGACATCCTTCGACCCGGCCAACGAGACGGTCCAGGCGACGCGAATCGACCCCGGAATTACGCTCAATACCACCGACGGTGAACAATTCACGCCGACGCTGGACGGGCTGTCCGGTAACTTCGTTTTCGTCACCATGCACGCCCAGACGTACCAGGATGCGCTCGAAGAACAGGCGAGCGAGCAACAATCCAGCGACCAGTCGAACTAGGCCGTCCGGAGGTGATCGGTCCGGGGCTCGTAGACCTCGCCTTTCTGCTTGAGTTTCTCGATCTCGTGTTCTGCCTTTGATTCCTCGATCCCGACCTCTTCGGCCCGTTCGAGGACGACATCGATCGGCGCGCCCTCGTCGTACTCTGACTCGATATCCCCGATGATACCCTTGATGTTCTGGATCCGGTCGCGCTGGCTCTTTGAGGTCCCCGTCTCGACGACGTCGGCGTCCAGCTCACCGGTCTCGGGGTCGACCCCGATGTCCTGCAGACAGGACCGAACGATCTCGATGACGCGTTCGGCGTCGCGTTCCTCGACAGTATCGGAGAGTCTCACCCTGGCAGAGGCCTCAGCGAGACGGATCAGGGCCTCGATCTTCCGGGCCGTCACCGGAACAGGCGCATCCTCGTCCTGCCCTTTCGAGCGCAGGTCGACGTAGAACTGCCGGATTTTGGCTTTGGCCTCCTCGGTCATCGTCGGGAAGCAGTTGCGCTTGGAGTGGGCGATGTACTTGCGGAGGAGTTCCGGATCGATGGTTGGATCGACCTCGTCGGTGACTGTCTCGACTTCCTCCTGGGAGAAGTTCGGCGTCGCGTTGTTCTGGCGATGGGTGTGCAACTCCCCGGCGTAGTTGGTCTTGAGGATGTAGTCGGCCAGCTCGCGATCCTTCTCCTCGTCGGGGTCGTCCGTGACGGTGAAGATCAGGTCGAACCGCGAGATCAGCGCCGGTTCGAGGTCGATCTGCTCGCCGATCGGTTCGTACTGATCGAACCGGCCGTACTTCGGGTTGGCCGCACCGAGCAGTGAACACCGACTTTTCAGCGTTGCGTTAATTCCTGCTTTACTTATGCTAATTGATTGTTGTTCGAGGGCTTCGTGCATCGCGGAGCGATCGTCGGCGTTCATCTTGTCAAGTTCGTCGACTGCCGCGATCCCCTGATCGGCAAGAACGAGCGCGCCAGCCTCTAACGTCCACTGCTGGCCGTCACCGAAGTCGTCGCGAACCGCCGCCGCAGTGAGCCCCGCAGCGGAGCTTCCTTTCCCCGAAGTATAGACGGATCGTGGGGCTATTTGTTGAATATATGAGATCATCTGCGATTTGCCAGTACCAGGGTCCCCTATAAGTAGCATGTGGAGGTCGCCGCGGATGCGAGAGCCATCGGGGAGACTCTTCGAGACACCCGAGAACAGTTGCAGGGCCATCGCGAGTTTCTCCTCGTCGTAGCCGTAGATCGAGGGCGCGATGGCACCGACCATCTGCTCGTAGATGTCGGGTTCGTTCGAGAGTTCGACGATTTCCTTTTTGTCCTCGTCGGTG
>Ga0207718_100185_pt1 | contig 71492 bp, 68 predicted proteins | sample A23M2SouthBayCA_FD_187749 | JGI IMG/M metagenome (GOLD analysis project Ga0207718, IMG submission 187749) | Aerobic enrichment media microbial communities from Eden Landing Ponds, California, USA - A23 M2 (SPAdes) | ecosystem: Environmental > Aquatic > Marine > Unclassified | place: Emeryville...
CTGCTGCCCCGCCCGTACGGCGCCGTCGCAGCGCGGGCGTCGCGTCGACGGGTCGGGCGGGCGCGCGTTCGTACATCCCGGCCGTTCGCCGTCTGCTGGCCCCGACCGGTGGCCCGCGATCCGTCCTCCCGCTCGCGACGAGGGGCCCTCTCCCCGCCCCGACTGGAGCACGCCCAGTCGCCGGATCGAGCCACCCGACACGGGCGGTATCGCGATCCGACCCGGCGGCGACGGGCGTGACTCCACCCACGCACGGGGGCACCTCCGACCGATCCCGTCGAGCACGGAGCCGATTTCCCCGCCCTGTCCGTGCCTGACCGTTCACCCGTGTCGTTGGCACTCCGGTGGGAACTTCCACCGCCGTGGCGCTTTTCCTCTGTTCTACCATATGGTAAACCACATGGGACGCGACCTGTCGCTGGAGACGGACTGGAACGGTCTGTACATCGACGGCGAACGGCGGGAGGCGGCCGACGGCGAAACCATCGCCGTGGAGGACCCCTCGACGCGCGAGCGGATCGCCGAGGTTCCGAACGCGACACGTGCGGACGTGGACGACGCCTACGAGGCGGCCGCCGCGGCACAGGCGGAGTGGGCCGACGCACCGCCAGCCCGCCGACAGGAGGTGATCGAGCAGTTCTCCGCCGCGCTCAGACGGCACCGCGAGGAGGTGATCGACCTGCTGGCCCACGAGGTGGGCGGCTCGCGAACGATGGGCGAGACGTCCATCCAGATCGCCTCGGACCACGCGGGGGAGGCGGCGACGCTCCCTCGCCGGATGAAGGGTGAGCACGTCGACTCGAACATCCCCGGCAAGGAGAACGTCGTCCAGCGGAACCCGAAGGGCGTCGTGACGGTGATCTCGCCGTGGAACTTCCCGCTGAACCTCTCGATGCGCGCGGTCGCACCCGCCATCGCCGCGGGGAACGCGGTGGTCCTCAAGCCCTCGACCAACTCCCCGATCACCGGCGGGCTGTTGTTCGCCGAACTGTTCGAGGAGACCGACCTCCCCGACGGCCTGATCAACGTCGTCACCGGACGCGGCTCCGACATCGGCGACCGTGTCGCCGGTCATCCCCACAGCGACGTGGTCGCGTTCACCGGGTCGACGGAGGTCGGCCGACGCGTCTCGGGCATCGCCGGGGAGAACCTCGCGATCCCCGCGATGGAGCTCGGGGGGAACAACGCGCACGTCGTCACGGGGGACGCCGACCTCGACCGCGCCATCGACGGGGCGGTCTTCGGCTCGTTCGTCCACCAGGGACAGGTGTGCATCTCGATCAACCGGCACATCGTCCACGAGTCCGTGTACGACGAGTACGTCGAGCGTCTGACCGCGCGTGCGGAGGAACTCCCGGTCGGGAGCGCCCACGACGACGACACCGTCGTCGGGCCGATCATCGACGAGTCCCAACGCGACGAGATGCTGGGATACGTCGAGGGGACGATCGAGGCCGGCGCGACGCTCGAGACGGGCGGACATACCGTCGACATCGACGGTGTGGACGACTCGCTCGTGGTCGCACCGACCGTCCTCTCGGACGTGACGCCCGACATGCCCGCCGCGTGCAACGAGCACTTCGGGCCCATCGCGCCCGTCATTCCGTTCTCGGACGTCGACGAGGCCGTCGAGATCGCCAACGACACCGAGTACGGCCTCTCGGGGTCCGTCCACGCGGGGGACGTGGGGACCGGTATGGCCATCGCCGACCGGATCGAGACGGGGAACGTCCACGTGAACGACCAGCCGATCAACGACGAGGCGCACGTCCCGTTCAGCGGGATCGGCGCCTCGGGGGTCGGCACCTACAACAGCGACGCGTTCCTCTCGGAGATCACCGAGGCGAAGTGGATCTCCCTCCAGCACGAGCCGCGCGAGTACCCGTTCTGAGGGCGGTCACCGGTCGGGGACCGCGTCCGCGATCTCGTCGGCGACCATCGCGATCGCCTCGTGGGTGCGATCGACGCCGCGCATCGTCATGAAGCCGTGAACCATGTCCTCGTAGTTCACGTACTGCGTGGCGACGCCGTCGCGGACGAGCTGTTCGGCGTACGCCCGGCCGCCGTCGCGAAGGGGGTCGAACCCCGCGGTGACGACGGTCGCCGGGGCGACGCCTGAGACGTCGCCCGCGTTCGTCGGGTCGGCGTACGCGTTGCGTCGGTGGACCTCGCTCCCGTAGTAGCAGTCGCCGAACCACTCGATGTCGGCCTCGTCGAGTACGATCCCCGTGTGGTCGCGCATCGAGGGCTGGTCCGAGTCGACGCCGACGCTGGGGTACAGGAGCGTCTGGTGGGCGATCTCGGGCCCGTCGCGCTCGGCGGCCATGAGGGCGACGACGGCCGCGAGGGTCCCGCCGGCGGAGTCGCCCGCGACCGCGACGGTCCCGGTTCCCCGGACGGCACCCGGATTCGAGGCCACCCACTCGGCGGCGGCGTACGCGTCCTCGACGGCCGCCGGGAAGGGGTGTTCCGGAGCGAGGCGGTAGTCGACGGAACAGACCGCGCAGCCGCTCTCCCTCGCGAGGTGGCGACACAGCCAGTCGTGCGTCCCGATGCTTCCGAGGACAAACCCGCCGCCGTGGAAGAACACGACGGTCGGATGCGGGCCGTCGTCGTCCGGAAGGTAGAGGCGGGCGTCGAGGTCCCCAGCCGGACCGGGGATCGACCGGTCGACGACGCCGCCGACGCTCGGGGGATTCCGGTTCTGTACCCACGTGACGGGTCTGGTGACGAGGCGGAGGAGCTTCAGCCCGTACCGACTGTGCGGGAGAGGGAACCGGTCCTGTCGCTCGACCGCCGCACGAGCCTGCGGATCGATCTCGTCGGCGTGCACTGATGCGCCTTCGCACGGCGGATACAAAATCGTCCGTGGTCGGGGAACCGACCGGTTGTTCCGTTCACCGGGTCGTCACGGGCGATGCGACGGTCGGGGGGTGCGCTCCGGCGGAATCGATCCCGTCCGGACGCGGTCACCCGTGTCGCGCGAGGTCCGCAGGCGTGTCGATGTCGACGCGGACGCCCGGGTCGTCGACGGCGACGAGCCCGGCGTCGGTACTCCCGAGCAACACCGCCCGCCCGCCCGCGTCGCCCTCCACCCGTCGGAGCGCGTGGAAGTACCGGCGGTCGAACAACACGGGGTTTCCGCGGCTCCCCCCGTGTGCGGCCGCGAGCGCGTCGCCCGCGCCGCCGACGTACGCGTCAACGAGCGTGCGGACGGTCCCGGGATCGACGAACGGCATGTCCCCCGGGAGAAACACTGCGGCCTCGGCGTCGGTGCCGGCGACGGCGGCCGCTCCCGCCCGAACCGAGGCCGACTGCCCCTCCTCGTAGTCGGTCGCCTCGACGATCCGTTCACCGTCGCCGGGAAGGGCCGCCCGGACCGCGTCCGCGTCGTGACCGACGACGACGAACACCGGGTCGAGCCCGGCCCCCGCGAGCGTCCGCAGGGCGTGTCGAACCAGCGGTTCGCCGTCGACGGTCGCGAGGAGTTTGTTCTCGGGGCCGAACCGACTGCTCGTTCCGGCCGCGAGGAGGACGCCCGCGACCCGGGGCGGTTCCCCCGTCGGCGGGTCGAGCGTCGCGGGGTCGACGATCGGGAGGTCGCCGCCGCTCGAATCGGTTCCCTCGGGCGGTTCGGCATCGGTGCCCCGCTCGGCGTCCGTCGGACGATCGTGCTCGCTCGTCGAGTCGTGCTCGCTCACTCGATCACCTCGTAGGGCACGACCCGCACGTCCTCGCCGGCGACGAGCGGCGCCTCCGCGAGGACGACTCCGTCCGCGAGCGTCGCCCGCGTGCTGGAGGCGACACGGCCCGGGCGGAACCGATCGCCGTACAGGGCCGCGGTCCCGTCTCCCTGTCCGACCGGAACTGCCCGCCCGTCCGCGAGGTCGACGGGGATCGCGTACTCGACGGCCTCGTCCGGGAGGTCGACGTCAGTGGCGGCCACCGCGGGCACAGTCGCGGGGTCACGGCCGTCGGCCGTACCGGCGAGAGCGGGACGCAGTACCAGCGTCGCGACGGTGTGGGCCGCCAGCGGCTTCCCCGGAAGCGCACAGACCGGGGTCCCATCGACGACGGCGGCGGTCGCCGGCATGCCGGGTCGGAGCGCGATCCCGTCGAACAACGGATCGTGCTCGGCCAGCACGTCCCCGACGTGGTCGCCCGGGCCGACGCTCGTCCCGCCGGCAGTGATCACGAGGTCGTACTCGGCGGCCGCTCCGGCGACCGCCGCCGCCACGCGCTCACGGTCGTCCGGGACCGGGGGCAACGTCGTCGGCTCACAACCCCATCCGCGGAGCAGCCCCGCGAGCATCGCCGAGTCACGGTCCGGCTGGACGCCCCGCGCGATCTCCGTCCCCGTCGCGAGCACGGCGGTGTTACGGGGCGGCTCGACGGCGACGCGCTCGATCCCGAGATCGCACAACAGCGCGGCGTGGCGCGACGATAGACCGTCGCCCGAGGCGAACAGGACCTCCCCCTCGGCTGCGGTCCCGCCGGCCGGAAACAGATTCGCGCCGGGTTCGGGTGGAGGAGAGGCGGCGACGAGGCGTCCGTCGCGGACGGTCGCTTCCTCGACGGGGACGACGGCGTCGGCGCCGTCCGGAAGCGGGGCACCCGTCGCGACACGGACGGCCGTGCCGTCGGCGAGCCGGTCGGGATCGTCCGCGGGGGCGACGCTGTTCACGATAGGGCGGGGCCCCTCGGCGCCGGCGACGAGCGCGAAGCCGTCCATCGTCGCGAACGGGCGCTCGGGGACGGACACCGGTGCGGTCACGTCGCCCGCGACGGTCCGCCCCGCGACCGCCTCGGGCGCCACGACCACCGAATCGCCGTCCGGTGGGTGTGCGTCGACGGCCGACCGGAGGCGGTCGACGGCGACCCGACGGTCGATCCCGTCCGTCATCGGATACCCTCCCGTCGCGACGGCCGGGGAGCCCGCCCTGCCCGTTTCTGACGAGGCCGACCGCCCCGACGAGGCCGAGACGTTCCCTCCCGAGATTTCACCGAGTCCTCATATGTAATCATATGTGGTTCATTTTTCCCAGTCTTCCTGATTTTTGCAAACACTTATGCCAACATAGTCGTGGTGTCATATGTATGTGTCTCACACGCACACGTCGGAGGTAGGACCCGACGTATGAACTTCAACGGCACCTTCGAACTGGAGGACACGACCGTCGAGGAGGTGTGGCTCGCGCTGTCGGATCCGGTGTTGATCGCCGATTCCCTCCCCGGCTGTGAGTTCCTGTTGCACGTCGAGAGCGACGACGTGGACTTCGAGGAGCTCTCCGAGCGGGCGAGCGAGCGCGAGGAGGAGCTGACGGGCGACCCGGAGACGATCGCCGAGCGGGCGTTTCGGGAGGGCGAGTGGTACGCCGGGCTGGTGCAGGTGAGCGTCGGGCCGGTGAACCCGACGTTCGAGACGGTGGTTCGCATCGACGAGCGCGACCAGCCGCGGATGCACGCCTCCGGCGAGGGAACGTCCGGCGACAGTTCCTTCGAGATGTCATCGGGAATGGAACTCCACGAGACGGACGACGGCGGCGTCGCCGTCGAGTGGGAGACGGAGGCCGACGTGTTCGGCAAGGTCGCCGGCATGGGACAACGCGTCATCAACCCCGTCGCCAACCGCATCGTCAAGCGGTTCTTCTCCGGGGTACAGTCGACGCTTCGCGACCTCCAACTGTCGGACGCGGACACACCCGACCCCGACGAGGACGACGAGGGGGAGGACAGGGGTATCGTCGATCGACTACTCGGGCGGTCTTCCGCCGACTCCTCATGACGGAACACGACATCACACTCACGGTCAACGGCACGGAACACGATCTCACGGTCGAGGCACGGACCCTGCTCGCGCACGCGCTGCGCGACGAGCTCGGGTACACGGGAACGAACATCGGCTGCGAGAGCAGCCTCTGTGGCGCGTGTACGGTCGAGATGGACGGCGAGGCGGTCAAGTCCTGTACCGCGCTGGCGGTCCAGGCCGACGGCACCGAGATAACCACCGTCGAGGGACTCGCCGAGGGCGGCGAGATGCACGCCATCCAGCGGGCGTTCCAGGAGGAACACGGGCTCCAGTGCGGCTACTGCACGCCCGGCATGATGATGACCTCCGTCGAGATCCTGAAGGAGAACCCGAACCCCACGCGAGAAGAGATCCGGGAGGGTCTGGAGGGGAACCTCTGCCGGTGCACCGGTTATCAGAACATCGTCAACGCCGTCCAGAACGCCGCCGAGTCGATGGGGTCGGGCGCTGTCGCCGACGGCGGCACCCGCGAGGAGGGCAACACCGCCGGCGACGGACCCGCCACCGACGGCGGCACGGTCGTCGACGCCTGCGACGCCCCGGGTGGGTGTGGCTGTTTCGACGGCGACGCGGTCGACGACGTGGCCGACGACGGGGGTGACTCGCGATGAGCATCGAGTCGCTCGATCCCGACGAGGTGACCGCGGCGGACATCCTCGGCTCGGCCATCGAGCGCCGCGAGGATCCCGCGCTGATCACCGGCGACGCGGAGTACACCGACGACATCCAGCTGGCCGACATGGCGCACATGTCGGTCGTTCGCAGTCGGTACGGTCACGCACGGATCGAGGGCGTGGACACGAGCGAGGCCGAGGAGATGCCCGGCGTGATCGGCGTGTACACCCACGACGACCTCCACCGCGAGGACACGCCCGGCGGCGGCTCCTTCGAGCTGCCGACGGGCTGGCTGCTCCCGAGCCTCAACAACGTCTCTCACCCGGTCCTCGCGAAGGACCACGTCCGCTATCAGGGCGACGCCATCGCCGTCGTCGTCGCGGAGGACCGGTATCAGGCCGCCGACGCGGCGAAGGCCGTCGACGTGGACTACGACCGTCTCGACGCCGTGACGAACCCAGACGAGGCGCTCGGCGAGGAGGCTCCGGCGCTCCACGACGACGCCGAGGGCAACGTCGCGTTCGACTGGAAGATCGGCGACGAGGAGAAGACCGCCGAAGCGTTCGAATCGGCCGCGCACACGACGAGCATCGACATCACGAACCAGCTGGTGATCCCGAACGCGATGGAGCCGCGGGCGGCGGTCGCCGACTACAGCCCGGGGACCGACGAGCTGGACGTGTTCATGACGACGCAGAACCCCCATCTCCACCGCCTGCTCATGTCGGGGGTGATCGGCCACCCCGAGCACAAGCTCAGCATCACGGCGCCGGAGGTCGGCGGCGGGTTCGGCTCGAAGATCCACCACTACGGCGACGAGGCGCTCGTCTCGTGGTGTTCGAAGCTCCTCGAACGGCCGATCAAGTGGACCGCGACGCGGTCGGAGACGTACCTCACGGACGCCCCCGGTCGCGGCCACGAGACCGAGGCGGAGATCGCGATGAACGACGACGGCGACGTGATCGGCCTCCGGGTCGACACCCGCGCCAACCTCGGCGCGTACCTCTCGACGTTCGCGCCGGCGGTGCCGACGTACCTGTACGGCACGCTTCTGTCGGGCCAGTACGACATCCCCGCGATCTACGGCCACGTCACCGGCGCGTTCACGAACGTCCCGCCCGTCGACGCCTACCGAGGCGCCGGCCGCCCGGAGGCGTCGTTCCTCGTCGAGCGGCTGATGAACCGTGCGGCCAACGAGATCGGGATGGACCCGGTGGAGTTCCGGAAGCGGAACTTCGTCCCGGACGACGCGTTCCCCTACGAGACGGAGGTCGCCGTCGTCTACGACAGCGGCGAGTACGAGAAGCCGATGAACGAGGCGCTGGACCTCCTCGATTACGAGAACTTCCGCGAGCGTCAGAAGCAGGCACGTGAGGAGGGTCGCTACCTCGGGATCGGCTTCTCCTGTTACATCGAGGCGTGCGGGCTCGCACCCTCCGAACTCGCCGGGCAGCTCGGCGCGCAGGCCGGGCTGTGGGAGTCGAGCGTCGTGCGCTTCCACCCCTCGGGCACCGTCACCGCCTACTGCGGAACCTCGGGGCACGGACAGGGCCACTCGACGACGTACGCGCAGATCGTCGCCAACGAGCTCGGCGTCGACTACGACGACGTGGAGATCGTCGAGGGCGACACCGACGAGATCCCCCACGGGATGGGGACGTACGGGTCGCGCTCGGCCGCGGTCGGCGGGAGTTCGCTCGTGATGAGCGCCCGCAAGGTGGTGGACAAGGCGACGGAGATCGCCGCCCACCAGCTGGAGGCCGACCCCGAGGACATCGAGTTCGGGGACGGCGAGTTCACGGTCGCCGGCGCGCCCGACCGCGGAATGGCGATCCAGGAGGTCGCGACGCAGTCGTACCTCGCCCACGACATGCCAGACGACACGGAGCCGGGGCTGGAGGCCACGTCCTTCTACGACCCGGACAACTTCGTGTTCCCGTTCGGCACCCACGCCGCGATCGTCGAGGTCGACCCCGACACCGGCGAGATCTCCTTCGAGAAGTACGTCGCCGTCGACGACGTGGGCAACCAGATCAACCCCAAGATCGTCGAGGGACAGGTCCACGGCGGCGTCGCGCAGGGCGTCGGCCAGGCGCTGTACGAGGGCGCCGAGTACGACGACAACGGGACGCTGCTCACGGGGTCGATGCAGGACTACGCCGTGCCGAAGGCCGAACACATCCCCGAGATGACGACCGAGTCGACCGTCACGCCGAGCCCGCACAATCCGCTCGGGGTGAAGGGCGTCGGCGAGGCCGGCACCATCGCGGCGCCGCAGGCGATCGTCAACGCGGTCACGGACGCGCTGGAGCCATTCGGCGTCGAGAGCGTGGAGATGCCGATGACGCCCGAGCGGGTCTGGAAGGCCGTCAACGAGGGCGCGACCGCGGATGGAGGGGAGCCCGTCGACGAGACCGACGCGGCCGACGGGGGTGACCGCTGATGTTCCCCGACGAGTTCGACTACTACGCGGCCGAGAGCGTCCCCGAGGCGCTGGAGTTGCTCGACGAGCACTCGGGCGCGGAGACCGAACTCCTCGCGGGCGGCCACAGCCTGCTCCCGGCGATGAAAAGCGGGCTGTCGAGCCCGGACGTGCTCATCGACGTGAGCGGGATCGACGCGCTCCACGGCGTCTCCGTCGAGGGCGACACGCTGTCGATCGGCGCGATGACGACCTACAGCGACCTGCTCGACGTGGATGCCGCCCACGAACACGCCCCGGCGTTCACCGCCGCGGTGGAGCAGGTCGGCGACGAGCAGGTCAGGAATCGCGGCACCGTCGGCGGCAACCTCGCGCACGCGGATCCGGCTTCAGACCTCCCGGGAGCGGCGCTTGCGTCGGACGCGACCGTCGTCGCCGAGGGGCCGGACGGGGAACGCGAGATCCCGATCGACGACTACTTCTTCGGGATGTACGCCACGGCGCTGGATCCCGGGGAACTCGTCACGCGCGTCGAGATCCCGTCGGCCGCCGGGGCCACGGGGGCGTACGCGAAGAAGCCGTCGCCCTCCTCCGGGTACGCGATGGTCGGCGTCGCCGCGCTCGTCGAGATCGACGGCGACACTGTCACCGCCGCGCGCGTCGGCGCCAACGGCGTGCTCGATCACGGCGTCCGGCTGGAGCCCGTCGAGGAGGCCCTCGTGGGCTCGACGCTCGACGACGACGCGGTCGAGGCGGCGGGGTCGCTCGCGACCGACGGCGTCGACGAGACGATGCTGATGAGCGATCTGCAGGCGTCGGCGGAGTTCCGCGCGACGCTGCTCGAGGCGTACACGAAACGTGCGCTCGCGGCGGCCGCCGACACGGCGGCGCCGCGGGCGGCCGACTGACGTGGCTCACCCCGGTCCGCGACCGTGGGCACGCACGCGGGCCGGGGGTCACGCAGCCATCCAGTTCACCATGTATTCCGAACACGATCGCCGATGAGCGAGAGACGGCCGACGGCCTTCGCCGACGTGACCGACCGGCGGCTTCGGGAGCTGTTCGACGAACAGTCGTACGTCGCCGAGGACGACGTCGTGACGACCGTGTTGCTCGCGCTCCGACTGGGCAAGCCGCTCCTCGTGGAGGGGGAGCCCGGCGCCGGCAAGACGGAGCTGGCGAAGGTGCTCGCGGCGGGGTTCGACACCGAACTCGTCCGCCTCCAGTGTTACGAGGGGTTGACCGCCGAGAGCGCGCTGTACGAGTGGAACTACACCAAACAACTGCTCGCGGTGCAGTCGGGCGACGACGACGCCTCGGTGTTCGCCGAGGAGTACCTGCTCGAACGCCCGCTGTTGCGGGCGCTGCGCGGCGGCGGGGACACGCCCCCGGTCCTGCTGATCGACGAAGTCGACCGGGCCGACGAGGAGTTCGAGGCGCTGCTGTTGGAGGTGCTGAGCGACTTCCAAGTGTCGGTGCCGGAGCTGGGCACGGTCCGCGCGGAGACGCCGCCGGTCGTGATCGTCACCTCGAACCGGACCCGGGCGCTGAGCGACGCGCTCAAGCGCCGGTGTCTGTTTCTGCACGTCGCGCCGCCCTCGTTCGAGAAGGAGCGGTCGATACTCGCGCGGAAGGTGCCGGAGCTCGACGCCGCCGTCGCGACCGAACTGTGCGCGATGACCGAGCGGCTCCGCGAGGAGCCGCTGCGCAAGCCTCCGGGGGCCGCCGAGACGATCGACTGGGCCCGCGCCGTGGCGGCGCTCCGCGACGAGGGCGTCGATCCCCTCACGCCCGCGGAGATCCACGAGACGCTCGGCTGCCTCCTCAAGGAGGTCGAGGACGTCGAACGCGTCGACGAGTCGCTGCTGGAGACGCTCGTCGAGGCCGCCGCCGAGGCACGTGCGGAGGTGTCGCCGTGAACCCCGGCAACGACGACGCCGACCCGGACGCCGGCCCGGACGACGGATCACCGGGGACGGCCTGGACCAACCGCTACACTGCGGACGGTTCCGAGGGAGCCGCCCCTGCCGCCGACGGGCTTGCGGCGACCGATATCCCCGAGTTCCGTGCGGTCCGCGATCACGTTCGCGAGGAGATCGTCCGGTTCGTCCGGTCGCTCCGGCGGGCGGGGGTCGCGGTCCCGGCGAACGCGGGCACGACCGCGGCGCGAGCCCTCGTCGAGGTCGGCTTCGACGACGAGGCGACCGCGCGGGCGGCGCTTCGGGCGTGTCTCGTCGCCGACGCGGGGTCGATCCCGACGTTCGACCGGCAGTTTCCCGAGTTCTGGCGTCGGCTTACGGCGGGACTCGACCCCGGCGGACCGGCGCCCCGCGGCGACGACGGTCCGGAGGGCACGCTCGCGCCGCTGGGCGAGGCCGGGGCCGGGGAGACACCTGAGACCGACGCCGGCGAGCCCGGCGATCGTGACGGCGACGACGGCGAGCCCGACCCGGCGACGGTCGCGAGTGCTTCTCTCGGGTCGGCTATCACGGACCCGGGTGTCGACGACGACGCCGAACGCATCGAGCGGGCGTGGTACAGTCCGACCGGGAGCCCGACCGAGATGGACGCTGCCGCGGGCCCCGCGGACGGCGACCGAACGCTCGCGACGGCGTTCGACGCGCTGACGGAGGGGCTCGCGACGCTCCGAGGCCGTCGGTGGGGACCGGGAGACGAGCGGGCCGACGTCCGGCGGTCGCTCCGGGCGAGCGTCGGAACCGGCGGCACCGTCGTCTCGCTTCCGGGGCGCGAGCGCGAGGCCGACGACGTGCGGGCGGTGTGGCTCGTCGACGTGAGTCGGTCGGTGCTGGACACCGTCGACCGGGCGTTCCTGCTGGCGACGCTCAGGCGTGCCCGGGCGACGTGGCGGGACTGCCGGATCGTGTTCTTCGACGAGACGGCCCGGGAGGTCTCGGACGCGTTCGACGAGCCGACCGCCGCGGCGGCGGTGGACGCGCTCACCCGTGCCGAGACGGCGTGGGGCGGGGGAACCCGGATCGGCGCGTCGCTGGCGGCGTTCCTCGCAGCGTCGCCGGAAGCGTTCGACCGGCGGACGGTCGTGTTCGTCGTCAGCGACGGCCTGGACCGGGGCGGCGTGGACGACCTCGAACGGACCATGGCGCGGCTGTCGCGACGGACCGCGGGGATCGTTTGGCTCAACCCGCTGGCGTCGGCGCCGGCGTACGAGCCGACGGCACGCGGGATGGCGAGCGCCCGTCCGTTCGTGAACGGGCTGTTCGCCCTCGGCGGTCCGGCCGACCTCGCGGAGGTGGGCCGCCAGCTCCGGCGCCACGGGCTGGGCGGACGTATCGGCTATGAGTACGACCCGCGGCGGGGGGTCGCGGACGCCCGCCCCGATCCAACGTGAACACCATGGACACGAACGAGTGGAGCCTTCCGGAGACCGAACTGTTCGACCGCATCCGCGCCGCCCTCGACGCCGGCGAGGACGCCGTGCTCGCGACCGTCGTCGATGTCGAGGGGAGCGCGTACCGGCGGCCGGGCGCGAGAATGCTGATCCGTCCGGACGGCGGCGCCGGGAGCATCACCGCCGGCTGTCTGGAGGACGAAGTGCGCGACCTCGCGCGGGACGTGCTCGCCGCGGACGAGGCGCGCGTCGAGACGTGGGACCTCACCGGCGACGACGACGTGTGGGGGATGGGCGTCGGCTGCAACGGCGTCATCACGGTGCTGCTCGAACCCCTGACCGACGACTACGAACCGGTGGTCGACGCCCGGAGCCGCGGAACCCCGGTCGTCGTCGCGTCGGTGATCGGCGGCGACCTCCCGGCGGCGACCCGGGGCCACCTGACGGACGGTGCGTTCGAGGGCGACCTCCCCGAGTGGGTCGCCGACGCGGTCCGCGGGGACGCACAGCGATCGCTCGCGGACGGCGGGACCGACGTGGTCACCCTCCGGCGGGAGACGGCCGGCGACGGCACGATCGAGGTCGAGCTGTTCCTCGAGGCGGTCCGGCCGCCGCCGGAGGCGGTGGTGTTCGGCGGCGGCCACGACGTGCGGCCGGTGGTCGAACTGGCGAAGCTGGTTGACTTCCGCGTGACCGTCGTCACCTTTCGCGGCGGGCAGGTCGGGGACGCACGCGCCGCCGGCGCCGACGAGGTGATCTCCGCGAGCCCGCGCGACGTGGCCGACCTCCGGGAGTGGGACGACGACACCTACGCCGTGGTGATGACGCACAACTTCGTCGACGACCGGCTCACGCTCGATGCGTTGTTGGAGACGCCGGTGCCGTATATCGGGATGATGGGCCCGCGAAAGCGGTTCGCGGAGATGCGCGAGGCGTTCGCCGAGGAGGGTCGTCGGTTCACCGACGACGAGCTCGATCGGATCTACACCCCGATCGGGCTCGACCTCGGCGGGGACAGCCCCTACCGGATCGCCTACAGCGTCGTCGGCGAACTGCTGGCGGTCGCGAACGGCCGCGACGCCGGCCACCTCGTCGACCGCGAGGGGCCGATCCACGAGCGGTTGGAGGCGGACGTGTCGTGACTGACGACGACGGGCCGGGAGCGATGCGCCGCCGGACGTGGACGATCGCGGCGGCGTTCCACGAGCCCGAGGAGTACGGGATACCGACGGCTCCACGGTTCGAGGGAACGGTCGACGACGACGGGATGGTACGACTCTCCGACGGCGACGGACGGCTCGTGTTGACCGCGGGGAGCCCGGTCCGCACCCGACGATGATCCACGACACCGGAATTCGACGGCCGCGACACCGCACTCTTCGACGGTGTCGTCGACGGTCGCCCGGCGGCCTAGACATATGGTCGTGGAGCCCGTCCGTTGTTCCGACCATGAGACAACGATCCACACGCCGCGGTCTGCACCGCTGAGCGGGACGATGACCGGGAGCGAACGCACGCGACGGCGGCTGCTTGCGACGCTCGGCGGCGCGGCGACCGTCGGGCTGGCCGGCTGCGGCGGCACGGGCGGCGGATCGAACACCGATAGCGACACGTCAACCGTGTCGGCAACCGGGACCGCGTCGGATCCCCGAACGGAGCCGGAGACCGAGACGGCCACCCCCCAACCGGCGTACGAGGCGTGTATGGAGCCGGTGGGCTGTCTCTCGTTCGACGAGCCCCCGGAGACGTGGGCCGCCAACGCCGGCATCTACTGCGACATCGGCGTCGCGCTCGGACTGGCCGACCGGCTCGCGGCGATCGGCTCGCCGCGGCGGTACTACACCGGGTACTACGAGGAACTCCCCGGTGTCTCGCTCGACAAGAGCCAGTATCCGGTGCTGTCGCGGGGCACGCGGATGCCCAAGGAGTCGTTCTACGCCGCCGACGCGGACATCCACGTCATCGACCCGGTGTGGATGGTGAACACCTTCGGATGGACGGAGGCCGACGTCGAGGAGATCGCGACGAACGTCGGGCCCTTCTTCGGCAACTACATCCGCGAACAACAGGACGCGTGGCACACCTACCGGTACCCGACGCTATCGGAGGCGTTCGGCAACGTCGCGGCGCTGTTCGGCCGGCGCGACCGCTACGAGCGGATCGAGCAGGTGCGCACGGAGCTGACCGAGACGATCCGCTCGCGGCTGCCCGAGGAGCGCACCGAGGTGTTGCTCCTGCGTCCACAGGGGATCCCGCCGAACGCCTTTTTCCCGCAGTACATGGACGACTCCGTCTCGGATCTCCAGTGGCAGGTCGTCGAGGTCGAGGACGCCCTGACGGACAGCGATATCCCCGAGTGGGGCGTTCGCATCGACTACGAGACGATCGCGCGGCTCGACCCGGAGGTGATCGTCATGGAGACGCAGTTCGCCGACGACTTCGTGCTCGACGACGAGTCCTTCCGGGAGTTCACGCTGGGGTTCATGCGCGACCATCCGGTCGCCCGCGACGTGACCGCCGTCGAGAACGGCCGCGTCCACGCCGGCGGCATCAACTACCAGGGCCCGCTCGTCTCGCTGTTCCAGACCGAGCACGCCGCGCAGGTGGCCTACCCCGACGAGTTCGGCGACGAGGAGCTGTTCGACCGCGAGCGCGTCGCGGGGATCGTCACGGGCGAGGGATGAGTGGCGCCGGTTCACTGACGCCGGCCCGCCGGCGGACGGTGACGCGGTCGCTGAGACCGCCACAGGTTCGGGCACGAGCGCGAACGGACCCGCCCGACGGGCCGTCGAGGGGCCGGCCGGCACGGCGACCGTCGGGGTGCCGCGATGGCCGGTGAGGTCCGCGAGAAGACCGGGACGGCCGCCGACCGACGGCTCGGATGGGTGAACCGGCAGCTCGTCGCCGTCGCCGTCGGCAGCGTCGCGATCGTCGTCGTCGCGGCGACGCTCCAGTTGAGCTTCGGCGCGTACCCGGTCTCACCGCTCGGAGCGTGGCGGGTGCTGGCAGACGCCGAGGTGCTCCTCAGCGCGGCAGCGTGGCGGGCGTTCCTGCTCGGCGGGAGGGTACCGGACTACGGGACGGCGACGCTCGTCGTGTGGACGATCCGGCTCCCGCGCGTGCTCGTGGCGCTGCTCGTGGGTGCGAACCTCGCCGTCTCGGGTGCCGTCCTCCAGGCGATCACCCGCAACGAGCTCGCGAGCCCGTTCGTCCTCGGCGTCTCCTCGGGCGCCGGCCTCGCGGTGCTGCTCACGGTCGTCGTGTTCACCGGACTGCTACCGCTGCTCCCGTTGTTCGCGGCCGTCGGCGGCGGGATCGCGTTCCTGCTCGTGTACGCCATCGCGTGGCAGGGCGGCACCAACCCCGTGCGGCTGGTGCTCGCGGGCGTCATCGTCTCCAGCGTGTTCGGCTCGGTGCAGACGGGGCTGTTCCTGCTCATCGAGGACATCGGGCTCGTCCAGAGCGTCGTCGCGTGGACGACCGGCTCGCTCGTGGGGACGGACTGGGCACAGGTGCGGATGCTGCTCCCGTGGTCGGTCGCCGCGGTCGGGGCGTCGCTGTTGGGCGCCCGCGAGCTGAACGTCCTGACGCTGGGCGAGGAGACGGCCGCCTCGCTCGGGCTCTCGGTCGAGCGCGTTCGATTCCTCCTCTCGGGGGTCGCGGTGCTTGCGGCGGCGACGAGCGTCGCCGCCGCGGGCATCGTCGGCTTCGTCGGCCTCGTCGTCCCGCACATCGTCCGGCGGAGCGTCGGCACAGACCACAAGCGCCTGCTCGTCGGCTGCGTCTTCGCCGGCCCGGCGCTGATGCTCGCCGCCGACGCGGGCGCCCGGCTCGCGCTCTCGCCCGCGCAGATCCCCGTCGGCATCGTCACCGGGCTCCTCGGCGGCCCGTACTTCCTGTATCTCATGCGAAAACACGGGGACTTCGGGGGGTTCCGATGACCGACGGACGCGGCACAGATCGACCCGCCGGCGATGGCGTCCTCGCCGCCGAGGACCTCGTGTTGCGGTACCCGGAGTCGGACGCCCCGGTGATCGACGGCGCGACCCACGCGTTCCCCGAGGGCCGGGTTACCGCGCTCGTCGGACCGAACGGAAGCGGAAAGAGCACGCTGCTGCGCGGGCTCGCCGGACGGCTCGCTCCCCGGGCGGGGACCGTGACGCTCCGGGGCCGTCCGCTCGACGACTACGGGGATCGGGAGCGCGCCCGCGAGCTCGCCCGGCTTCCGCAGGAGCCGACCGCACCCGATGGGATAACCGTCGAGGAGTTGGCGTACCACGGCCGCTACCCCCACCGAGGCTTCCTCGACACGGTCGACGACGCGGACGTGGCAGCCGTCGACCGCGCCCTGCGGCTCGTCGGCATCGATCGCCTGCGCGATCGGCCGCTGGCGGACCTCAGCGGCGGTCAGCGCCGGCTCGCGTGGGTCGCGATGGTGCTCGCGCAGGACGCCGACGTGCTCCTCCTGGACGAGCCGACCACGTTCCTCGACCTGCGTCACCAACTCGCCGTGATGGACGTGGTGCGCACGCTGCGCGAGGACGACGAGACGACGGTCGTGCTCGTCCTCCACGACATCGAACAGGCCGCCCGATACGCCGACGAGATGGTGGTTCTCGGTGACGGACAGATCCACGCCCACGGTGTCCCTAGGGAAGTGCTCATGCCGGAGCTGCTCGCGGACGTGTTCGGTGTCGAGGCGAGCGTCGAGCGGGGCCGATTCGGTCCCCGACTCACGATGATCGGGTCCGCGGACCGATAGGGCAAGGACGACTGTGTCGCCGGTACGAGCTATCGTGAGAAAAGGGAGAAACTGAGTCGTGTCTTCGCGGGACGGGCCTCGGTGAACGTCGGCCGGGTACTATCGTTCCGCTGGGGTTAGTTCGAGTCGATCATCACTTCGCTGGCCTTGACGACCGCATCGACCTCGTCGCCCTCGGCCAACTCCAGCCGGTCGGCGGATCCGCGCGTGATCGTGGATGTGACGGTCTGACCGTCGCCCAACTCGACGACGACCTCCGCCATTATCTCGTCTTTCTCGATCGATTTGACGGTCCCACTGAGTCGGTTTCGAGCACTGAGCGCCATGGAGGCGACATCGCATCCGCCGGAGAAATGTCTGGTGGCAACGATTTCGAGCTCGCCTCGGCTCTTCGACTCCGGAGGGTCCCCGACGAGATCGTCCCCGAGCGTGACAGAGGCCCTCATCGGAGCGCATCGTTTGACTGTCGGCGCTGTGATCGGCATGGTAGTCGGTGCCGGAGCCGGCGCCTCAGAACTCGTCGATCACCGGGATCCCCTCGGTCCCGAAGTCGGTCATCGCGGAGAGCTTGTCGTTCACGTCGTCCAGCGAGACCGTCTCGCTGATGACGGCGCTGGGGTCGAGTTTGTCGCGGGCGACCATCCGGAAGATCTCGTCGTAGCGCGTCGGCGGCAGGCCCAGCGAGCCGACGAACTCGATCTCGTTCATCACCATCGCGTCGGTCGGGAGGCCGACCATCCCCTCCTCCTCGGAGGTGGTGAGCCCGATCTGGACGTGCGTGCCGCGCGTCCCGAGGCTGAGCACGGAGTTGCGGCACGTCTCGGCGATGCCGAGCGCGTCGACGGAGACGTGACAGCCGCCGCCCGCGAGCGCCTGCACAGCCCCCGGCACGTCGTCGGCGTCGCCGGCGTTAACGGTCTCGGCTGCACCCAGTTCCTCGGCCTTCGAGAGTTTGTCGTCGTCGAGGTCGACGGCGACGACGTTCGCGCCGAGGGCGTCCGCGACGTGGACCGCCGAGAGGCCGACGCCGCCGACGCCGTGGACGGCGACCCAGTCGCCCGCCTCCACGGGCGCCCGATGAGCCAGCCCGTGGAAGGCGGTCATGAACCGGCAGCCCAGCCCCGCCATATCGACGGAGCCCACGCCGTCGGGGAGGTGGACCAGGTTGTGGTCGGCCGCCGGGACGTGAACCAGTTCGGCGAACGCGCCGGGGACCGGCTCGACGAACCCCAGCGGCATCGGGTTCTCGCAGGTGTTCCCGTGGCCGGTTCGACACTGCATGCACGTGCCGTCGCCGAGGTTGAACGGGACGGCGACGTGGTCGCCCTCGGCGAAGTTCGTCACGTCCTCGCCGACGGCGGTGATGTGCCCCGCCGGCTCATGACCCAGGATCTGACCGGGTTGGGGCTGGATGCCCAGCCAGTCCCAGTCGCCCTGCCAGCCGTGCCAGTCCGACCGACAGATCCCGCACGCCTCGACCTCGACGACGACGCCCTTCGGCTCCGGCTCCGGATCGTCGACTTCGGTTACGTCGAGCGGTTCGCCGTGCTCGCGCAGGACTGCTGCTCGCATGACACGTGATCGTTGGTGACAATTACCATAGTTGTTCCTGTCAATTCGGACGGGTAGGACCGGTCGAGTGGTGGCCGGGAGCGCTCCCGACGAGGGTCGCGTCGAACGGGGGTGAAGAGTGAGGAGTCGCTACTCCTCGACGGTTTTGCCCCCGGGGGCGTGTATGACTTCACCGTCGTGGAGCGCCAACCGAACCGCGACGGCGACGCCGACGAACAGGAACACGTCGCCCACCGGTGTCAGTATCGGGCCCGATGGCTCCCAGGGGTTGAGTGGACGGGCCGGGGGGACGAGCGCGGGCACCAGCCGCGTCGCCGACTGCACGGCCACGATGACGGCAACCCCCTTGGCGAGATCACGCGCGGCGACGCGCGGTCCGGTGACGAACACCACCGCGAGGAGGAACGACGCCTCGAACAGCCACTCGATCGGGAACTGCGACGGCGGGATCCCAACGTTCCAGACCCACGCTCCCGAGACAGTGACCGAAACCGAGGGTCCGGCGCCCGCGCGTGCCACCGTCCGGAGCAGTTCCACGATCTCGTTGGCCGCCACCAGACCCCCGGCGCCGACGAGCGCCCCCAGCCCCGCCGCGACGAACCCCTGCTTGACCGGCAGTTCCGGGGCGAATCGCGGCTCGGGGAGGGCGGCGAACAGCGGGTGTCGGTCGGCGCCCTCGGCGGCCGCGGCGACCCGGTCGTAGCCGCCGTGGTAAGCGAGCCACACCGCGACCGCGATCGCGAGGAGGCTCGCCACCGTCGACAGCGGGGCGGCGAGGATCGCGGGGCCGACCGATCCCGGGAAGCCGGTCACCAGCGTCCCCCCGAGGGTAGCCAGCAGGTCGACCCCGTAGACGAGGGCGGCCCCGCCGGCGACGACGCGGGGAGTCGGCCGAGCGACGACGCCGACGACGGCCAGCAGGAACGGGGCGAACGTCACGGTGGACACGACTCCTTGGACCACGACGGCACCGAGGACCGCGACGGGGTCGCTCGGGGCTCTGCCAGCCATGGACAGCCGGAGCCACCCGAACGCGACGAACGCGAACGCGACCAGCGCTCCCGAACCGAGCGCGGCACCGAGGGCTCTGCGGCCGTCGAGGTCGTCGTGGAGGGGCATCGCTCGCACGTCAGACAGAATCCCGATAAGCCTTCCGTCGGGTTCCGTGTCGGCACCGTCGCCGCCGTCGCCACACCCCTTATCTGCCGCGCACGACTATCCCGGTCGATGGCACCCACGACGCGGGACGGACGCGACCCCGGCCCGGACACGACACCCGCGCTGGCTGTCGAGGGGCTCTCCAAGCGGTTCGGCTCCGGCGACGACGCGGTCAGCGCGGTCGACGACGTCTCGTTCACCGTCGAACGCGGCTCGGTCGTCGGCCTGCTCGGGCCCAACGGTGCGGGCAAGACGACGCTGATCAAGTCGATCCTCGGGACGATACTCCCCGACGAGGGGACGGTCCGGGTGTTGGGCCGGGACGCGGCCGACGGCCGGCGAGCGACCTACGCGAACGTGGACGCGATGTTGGAGGGCGCGCGCAACGACTACTGGCGGTTGACGGTCGGAGAGAATCTCCGATACTTCGCGACGATCGGCGGCGTCGCCCCCGATTCGGTCGCCGACCGGCACGCCCGTCTGCTCGACCGCTTAGAGCTAACCGGGAAGGCCGACACGCCCGTCCGAGAGCTGTCGCGGGGGATGAAACAGAAGGTGTCGCTGGCGAGCGTGCTCGCGGGCGGGGCGGAGTTGGTGTTCCTCGACGAGCCGACGCTGGGACTCGACGTCGAGGGATCGCGGACGCTTCGACGCGAGATCCGCCGGCTCGCCGACGAGGAGGACCTCACGGTCGTGGTGAGCAGCCACGACATGCGGGTGATCGAGGACGTCTGCGACCGCGTGATCGTCATGTCCGAGGGGTCGATCGTCGCCGACGACGCGGTCGAGCGACTGCTCGGCTCCGTCGACGACTACCGCGTGCGAGTCGCGGGCGACGGCCTCTCGTCGGCGACGATCGACGACCTCCGCGGCCGGTTCGACGTCGCCGACGCGGACGTGAACGCGGACCCGCCGTCCCTGGAGGTCGTCACCGACGGCGACGCGGTGTACGACCTGTTCGACGCGCTGCGTGCGGCCGGCGTGACGCTCGACCGCGTGGAGACGGTCGAGCCGACCCTCGAGGACGTGTTCGTCCGCTTGACCGGCGAAGGTGGCGCGACGGAGTCCACTCCGCCCGCACTGGTCCCCGAGGCTCGACAGGCGGGAAACCAGCAGGCCGCGGCGATCGGCGAGGACGGGGGTGCGCAATGACGGCCGCGAACACGGATGTCGACGACGGCGCCGCCGGCGACGACCCGCGTCCGGCGACGTATCTCGATCTCGCCCGCGCGGTCCTCTACCGGGAGTTCCTGATATTCGTCCGGTATCCGGCGAACGCGATCGGCGGGATCGTCATCTCGCTGGTGTTCTTCGGGCTGCTGTTCTTCGGCGGCCGGCTGCTGGCGGGGCAGGCGCTCGCCGATTCGCTGGAGGGGATCGTCGTCGGCTACTTCCTGTGGACGCTCGCGGTCGGCGCGTACTCGTCGGTGTCGAACGACATCGCAAGCGAGGTTCAGTGGGGGACCCTGGAGCGGCACGTCACCACGCCGTTCGGGTTCGCCCCCGTCGCGCTGCTGAAGGGCGTCGCCAAGGTGATCCGGACGTTCCTCACCTCCGCGGTCGTGCTGGCGGTGATGCTCGTCACGACGGGCACGTCGCTGCAGATCGCTCCCGTGACGGTCGTCGTCGTCGCGGGGCTGGCGATCGTCTCCGTGCTCGGGCTCGGTTTCGCCGCCGGCGGCGTCACTGTCCTGTACAAGCGCGTCGGCAACTGGCTGAACCTCCTCCAGTTCGGCTTCGTCGTGCTCGTCTCCGCGCCGGTGCTCGACCAGCCGTGGCTGCGGGCGCTGCCGCTGGCCCACGGGAGCGCGATGCTCCAGCGGGCGATGGTCGACGGCGTCCGATTGTGGGAGTTCCCGCTCGCGGACCTCGCGCTGTTGGTCGCCGTCGCCGTCGGCTACCTCGCGGGCGGCTACGTCGTCTTCCAGTTCGCGACCCGGCGAGCGCGTCGCCTCGGCGTGCTCGGCGACTACTGAACAGGCACAACGTTCAGGCGCACTCGGCTACTCACTACCGGTAACTCGTGGCCATCGACTCCGACGCTGACGCTGACACCGCGGACGGGACCGACGACTCCACCGAGAGCGCCCGGAGCGTGTTCTCCAGTCGGACGCTCTCGGACCTGACGGTGAACGCGATCCCCATCGCGATGCTCGTCGCGTTCGTCGTCGGATTCGGGATGCTCGCCCCCGGCGACCTCGACTCGGACCCGCTGCTCGGCTTCCACGCCGCGCTGATAGCCGGCGTCGTCCTCGTCAGCGCCGTCGCCGCTCGGGCCGTCGTCCGCGCCGGCGGCGACCTCGACGGCGAACGGGAGGTCTCGCTGTACGATACCGACGACCCCGAGGACGAGGACGCAGACGGCTTCAGCGACCGCGACGACGCGGGTGCCGACCCCGAGCAGGACACGCTCGACGATGCGGTCGATTCCCGCGGCGACGAGGGCTCCCGGCGCAACCCCTAACACGGTCGGGCCGATACTGGAGGCACTGTGACTTTCGACCCGACGGATCAGGGGATCGACGCCGAGGCGGCGCACGAGCGCACGGCCGACGCGATCGCCGATAACGAGGTTGTGTTGTTCATGAAGGGGACCGCTCGGATGCCCCAGTGCGGCTACTCGAAGCGCGCGATCGGGCTGATCGGTCAGTACCGCGACGACGTGGCGACGGTGGACACCCTCAAGAACCTCGACGCGTATCGCGAGGCGTTGGAGGCCGAAAGCGGCTGGGAGACGATCCCCCAGACGTTCGTCGACGGCGAGTTCGTCGGCGGCAGCGACATCCTCGCGGAGCTGGAGGAGCGGGGCGAACTCGCGGAGACGCTCAACGTCGACGGCGACGCGGTCGCCGGTGACGACGGCGGTACCGGGCCGGAAGCGCCGTTCTAAAGCCGATCGTCAGCGGCGTCACAGTCCCCAGATGAGGGCGATACCGACGGTCGCGACGACGGCGAGGAGCAACTGGAGCGGACCGCCGACCCGCAGGAAGTCGGTGAACTCGTAGCCGCCGGGGCCGTACACCATGAGGTTCGTCTGGTAGCCGACGGGCGTCATGAACGACGTCGCGGACGCGAACATCACCGCCAGGAGGAACGCGAACTCGTTGGCGCCGAGGCGGGCGGCGGTGGTGACGCCGACCGGGATCATCAGCACCGCTGTCGCCACCGGCGTGATGACGCTGGCGAGCACGCCGGCGATCGCGTACAGGACGAACAGCACGCCGATCGGCGGGAGGACCCCGCCAGCCGCGACGAGCAACTCCGAGAGGGCGGCCGCACCGCCCGTCGACTCCAGCGCGATGCCGAGCGGAATGACGCCCGCCAGCAGGAAGATGACGTTCCACGAGACGGCGTCGTAGGCGTCGGCGCTCGTCAGACAGCCGGTGACGACCATCGCGACCACGCCGGCCAGCGCCGCGATCACGATCGGGAGCACGTCGAGGGCAGCGAGCGCAACGACGCCGCCGAGAATACCGACGGCGATCGGCGTCTTCGGGGACAGCGGCGCGATCTCGTCGATGTCCGCCGTCGCCAGGCGGTCGAGGGCGCGCTCGTCGGCGACGACGAGGTCGCCGGTGTCGGTGAAGTACCGGATCGACGCGGGCGTCGTCCGAACGAGCAGCAGATCGCCGACCTGTAGCGTGCGGTCGCGGAGGTCCGTGCGGAACAGATCGCCGCCGCGGCGGATCGCGAGCACGCTCGTCTCGTGGTACTCGTGGAGGCCGGCCTCGGCGACGGTCTCCCCGACGAACGCCGAGCGCTCCGTGACGACCGCCTTCGCGAGTACGCCGTCGGTGGCCGTCGACTCGAACGTGTCCTCGGTCACCGACTCGCGGACCCGCTGTCCGAGCTCGGCCTCCTCGCGGAACCGGTTGACCGCCTGCAGTGAGCCGTGGACGACGATTGCGTCGCCCGCTTCGACGACCCGATCCGAGTGTGGGCCGGCGTACGCGGTGTCGTCCCGGCGAACCTGTAAGACACGGACCTCCGGGTACGCGCTGTCGAACTCAGCAACGGACAGACCGACGCCGGGCGACTCCGGGCGGACGTACATGACGGTGAGGTACTCGTCGAGATCGAACTCCGAGACCGAGTCGCTATCGACCGGAACGCGGGCCGGCGTGAGCCGCCAACCGACGGTCAGCAGGTACGCGATACCGACGGCGAGCAGCACGACGCCGAGCCCCGAGAACTCGAACATCCCGATGCCGTCGCGGCCGTCGATGAGGAGGCGTGCGAAGTCGCTGGCGAGGATGTTCGTCGACGTCCCGATGAGCGTGAGCGTGCCGCCGAGGATGGCGGCATACGACAGCGGGAGCAGCAGCTTCGAGGGGCTCATATTCGACTTCTCGGCGAGTCCGGTGACCATGGGGACGAAGACGGCGACCACCGGCGTGTTGTTCACGAACCCCGCGATCGGGCCAGTGGTGCAGACGGTCGCAACGAGCGCACGGAACTCGCGTCCGGCGGTGAAGTCCGCGAGGTAGACGCCGAGCCGTTCGACTATCCCCGTGTTCTGGACGCCCGCGCTGAGCATGTACATCGCGATGATCGTGACCGTCGCGGGGTTCGCGAATCCCGAGATCGCCCCGCGCGCGTCGACGCCGGTCCACGGTTCGAGCACGACGAGCGCGGCGACGACGCTGATCGCGGTGATGTCGTTCGGAACGACCTCGGTGACGAACGCCACCAGCACAGCGACGATGAGGAGAAAGACGACGGCGATTCCCGAGATCTCGACGATCGGCATACGCAGGGAGATCCACCCAGTCTCTTTATTGGATCGTATGGTGTCCGTAGTGACGGGTTCTCAGTACTAATACTTCGACGGGTGCCTATTTGTGGGGCGGACGTGCCAGCTACCGCATGGCTTCGCCGACGATCGATCCGACACGCCGGGGGCTGGGGGGGCCGTGAGCGACGACGCGAACGCGACCGTCCTCCTCGTCGACGACGAGTCGGCGCTGGTATCGCTGTACAGCGCGTACCTCGAGGACCGATACGACGTCAGAACCGCGACCAGCGGGGAGGAGGCGCTGTCCGTCGCCGACGACTCGGTCGACGTGGCGCTGCTCGATCGGCGGATGCCGGGGATGAACGGAGAGGACGTGCTCCGGGAACTGTGTGCGGCCGAGATCGACTGTCGCATCGCGATGCTCACCGCGGTCGAGCCGACGGCCGACATCGTCGAGATGCCGTTCGACGACTACCGTATCAAGCCCGTCGACCAGCCCGAACTGATCGGGCTCGTCGAGGTGTTGATCGAGCGCGCCTCCTACGACGAGCGTAGCCAGGAGTTCTTCGCGCTCGCGTCGAAGAAGGCGGCACTGGAGATCGCCGGCGAGACATCGACGACCGCGTACGAGACGCTCTGTGACGACCTCGAGTCGGTCCGAACCGATCTCGACAACCACTTGGACGCAGTCGGCGCGGAGGCGGCGTTCAGCGACCTCGCGTGATCGACGTGCCCTCGGACCGGGTCGTCCGACGACTGCCCCGCAGCTATTTCACACGACCTGTCGACTGCACGACCGATGGTCTCGCCCGGACTCGTCGTCCCCGCCGTCACGTTCCTCGTGGCGCTCGCGGTGCTGTTGGTTGCGTCGAATGCGTTCGTCTCGGCGGCCGAGCGCGTCGGCCTCGCAGCCGGGGCCTCCCCGTTCATCATCGGCGCGACGGTCGTCGCCGGCGGCACCTCGCTGCCGGAACTCGTCGCGTCGACGATCGCCGTCCGTGCGGACGCGCCGGAGATCGTCGTCGGCAGCGTCGTGGGGTCGAACGTCGCGAACATCCTTCTGGTCCTCGGCGCCGTCGCGGTCGTCGGGCGCAGTTTTCACGTGAATCGTGAGCTCATGCGCGTCGATCTCCCGCTGCTGATGGCCTCCGCGGCCTTTCTCGTGGTGACGGTGCTAACCGGACCGTTCGTCTGGTTCGAGGGCCTGATCGGGCTGGTCGGCCTGGCCGCGTACGTCCACTTCACGCTCTCGGAGGAGCAACGCCTCGACGAGGTGGTCGAGGAGATCGTCTCCGAACACGCCGAGGGCGACACGCCAGTCGAGGCGACACCCGGCGCGGTGTCGGCCGACGAGCGGACCGTTGAAGCGGCCGCAGCGTCGACGACGGTCGGTCCCAAAACGTACGCGACGCTGGCCGTGAGCGTCGCGGTCGTGTTCGTCTCCGCCGATCAGCTCGTCGGGTCGATCCTGTCGATCGCGGCGATCCTCGACATCGGCGCGGAACTCGTCGCCGTCACGGCGGTCGCGATCGGCACATCGCTGCCGGAGATCGCCGTCAGCGCGGCCGCAGTCCGCCGTGGCTCCGTCGAGATCGCCGTCGGCAACGTCCTCGGGTCGAACGTGTTCAACACCTTCGCCGTGATGGGTGTCCCGAGCCTGATCGCGCCCGTCGCGGTCCCCGAGAGCGTCCGGAGGTACGCCCTCCCGGTGATGGTGCTCGCGACGCTGTTGTACTACTTCATCACACAGGATCGCGAACTCACCGTCTGGGAGGGGGTGGTGCTGTTGGTGTTGTACGCGGCGTTCCTCGCGAATCTCGGGACGGTCAGGTAGCGCCCGTCACCACGCTCCGGGAACCATCCACGGGAGCCAATCCGTTGGCTCGCGTCGATGTGTACATGTACGAACGAATTCTGGTTCCCACCGACGGGAGCACGGCCGTCGACGGGGCGATCGAGCGGGCGATCGACCTCGCCGAGACGTACGACGCGACGCTGTACGCGCTCGCGGTCGTCGAGCCGATATACACCGTCAACGAGGGGTTCGGGTCATTGTACGACACCCTCGAACACGGCGCCCAGGAGTCGACCGACGAGGTCGCCGAACGCGCAGAGGCTGCGGACGTGACGACGATCACCGCGGTCCGGACCGGCGTTCCCCACCGCGAGATCCTCGACTACGTCGAGGACGAGGGGATCGACCTCGTCGTGATGGGGACGCACGGGCGCACGGGATTGGGTCGCTACCTGCTCGGCAGCGTCACCGAGAAGGTCGTCCGCCTCTCGGACGTTCCGGTACTCACGGTCCGCCATCGAGACGACGGGGAGTGACCGCGCTCGACTCGTCTCCGTCTGTCGATCTCGTCCGAGTGAGTACGACGCCGTAGCACTTCGTACGACGGATGCCAGTCCAGAGGGGCCCCGGTTGTCGGGACCAATATCGCCCGTCAACCTCGGGACGGTACTGCTACTCTACCGCGAGAAAGAACCCTGGAACGATCGTCGACGAGACGCCACTGTCGCCAGCAATATCGTTCCCGAGGAGGTGAAACTCGCGTGCGTCGGTCGAATATATAACAGTAATCTTACTCGTAGGGGACGACACTGCTGGACGAGAGCGTCGAAGAAAGTTTTCGTGAAATGTGACATATGTCGGCGCTACTTCACCCCTTGCTACGACAAACCAAAATAACCTGACGCCAGTCCGGTGCAAGCAGGGCTTACCGAGTCGCCTGACTCTACCGCGATCGGTACGACATCTGTAGCTAAGTGATCCTTTTGTGAATATTTCTCCATCTGCGATCGAGGACGTACGATGACTGGGCATCCCACACAATCAGAAACGTAACATAATGACTGAACGATCTCGCGGTCGGAACGCTGAGGGAGATATCGGGCCGACGGACAAACCGGCGGTCGGACTGGTCGCTCACGCGGGCAACGCCGAGTGGGTGGCTTCAACCCTCGTCCGCGCCCACCGACGTGGATACAGATCGATCGTGGTTGGGCCGGAGGGGGCCGAGTGGCACACGTATGCCGATGCGTTGGGCGCCACCACCGTGACGTACGGCGATGAGGTACCGCTGAGCCACGATCCGGACCAACTGCTTTTCGCGACCGCTAAACGACACGGGTTCCCCGGTGTGATCATTCACGATACACCGGATGAGGACATCAATCTCGAACGGAGCGTCCGCGCGCTCGCGGCCGACGAGTCCTACGCGATCGAGGCCGTCACCGGGCCGCACGTCCGGGGAGGCCACGTCCTCGTTGGAATTCCCGCGTACAACGAGGAGGCGACGATCGCCGACGTGGTTAGCGACGCGTCCGAATACGCGGATGCGGTGGTCGTAGTCGACGACGGTTCGAGTGATCGAACGGCCGAGCGGGCCCGGCGCGCGGGGGCCGCCGTCGTCAAACACCGGCGCAACCGCGGGTACGGCGGCGCTCTCAAGGCGATCTTCCAACAGGCAGACCGGACCGGAGCCGACCACCTCGTGGTCCTGGACGCGGACTGTCAACACGACCCGGCCGATATTCCGAAGCTGATCGAGGTACAACAGTCGACCGGGGCCGAACTGGTCATCGGGAGCCGATTCGTCGACGACGGGTCGACCGATGCGCCCCTCTACCGACGGTTCGGGCTGTTCGTAGTGAACTCGCTCACCAACCTCGGGTGTGGGGCGCTCTCCACCGAGAAGTGGGTTCACGATACGCAAAGCGGCTTTCGGGCGTACTCTCGGGTGGCCATCGAGAGTCTAGCCGAGGAGGAGGCCATCGCGGACCGGATGAGCGCGAGCACCGACGTCCTCAACCACGCGATCTCGTGTGGGTACGCGATCGAGGAAGTGGGTACCACGGTGAGCTACGACGTCGAAGGGGCGAACACCCGGCACCCGCTCACACACGGGATGACGCTGGTTCGTAACCTCGTCCGGACGCTCGAACGGCAACGGCCGCTGTCGACGCTCGGCGTCACCGGGGTGATGGGATGCGTCGCGGGGCTGTGGGTGGCTCAGTTGACGCTGTCCCGGTTTCTGACGACCGGGGAACTCCCCGCGAGTACGGGGACTGCCTCGGCCGTCCTGTTGCTGTCGGGGGGTCTGTTGTGCATCGCGGCAGTCGTCTCCCACGCGCTGTCTGTGCACAAGGACTGACGCCCCGGCGCTCTCGAGGCCGGGCGCTCACATCAGCGGCGGTCCGGGGGTCGACTCGTCGACGAGCGTGTCCGGATCCTGACGCAGATCGTCGATGAACAGATCGACCGGACCACGGTACGCGAAGTCGACGACCTCGCCCTCGTACCAGAACCCGGGCAGGGAACTCGCTCGGGGAGCTGTCCCACCCGCCACCGTCGCGTCCTCCGAAACCCAGTAGTCAACGTCCGGGGTGTCGGTGTCCACTTCGATATTTCCGCCGTTCACGCGGAACGCGAAGACTGCGGGCCGATCGCCAGTCGAACGGACCCACAGGTAGTGACGATCGTCCGCCGGCTGCTCCGACTCCCACAGACGGACCCAGTCGACCACCATCTCCTCGCCCCACTCCTCGCTCGTGTCCGCCGACCCGACGCTGTTGATGTTGAGGTTCACCATCGCGTAGAACGGTGCGCCGCGCTCCATCGCCCTCAGCATCGTGGGGTCGGTCCACGTCTTGACTACCTCCCGGTCGACGTAGTGGGTCACGCGGTCGCGACGCCACTCGACGCCGTACACGTGGAAGTTCTCGGTGACGTCGTCGCTCGATTCGTAGGCGACCCCGATGTCCTCGTACGTCGAGTCGTCACCCGGCTCTCCCGAGGAGGAGTAGTGGAGGTGATGGTGGGTGTGGCGGGTCGGCTCGACGGTCCCGTCGTCGTGCCACTGCTCGACCACGTCGATCTCCGGCGGCCACGCCTCCGTGTTGGGTTTCGACCAGAACGCGTTGTGAAACCCCTCTCTATCGGCGAACCGGATCCGCGCTTCGAGGTAACTCCCCGGACCAAACGTCAGGGTGTCTTTCGTGTTCACGCCGCCGGACTCCACGTCGGGCCCGTCGTGGCTACCGCGAAGTCGCAGCGCGCCGTCGACGACGCTCACGTTCGTGTCGACGATCTGTGTGTTGCTGATCGACGTGTTCCGGCCCCATCCCCACCCGATCTCCCACGTCTCCGTGTCGAGGCTCCCCCGGCCGAAGGTGTCCTCGAACGAGAGCGACCACCCGTCCTCGTTTGGGGGGCCTCCGATCCGGGCACCTTGCCGTGCTGGCAACCCGTCGAGGGCCAGCGACGATCCGACGACGCCAAGCGCTCCGACGGCGGTGCCGGTTCGTCGCAAGAAGCGTCTTCTGTCCATCGTGAGGGTAGGTCCGCGAGTCCGGTACGTCCCGCTCGCGGTGACTGGTTGTGGGGTCGGCCGCCGTCTGGATAGCTATTTCCTCGTTACCGCTCTCGCCGGTCAGTAAGGCGGTCTTACGGTCGAATCGCCCGCAGGAAGCGAACTCCTCCGCGGTTCGTCCGCGGCGGATCGAGACGGTCCACGGTGAACCCCAACCGCTCGAGCGTTGGAGCAACCGTCTCCGCGGCACAGTCGTACCGTCTGCACTTGTCGCTGTGGACCTCGACGAACACGGCACGGACGTCATCGAGTGTCTCGGACAGGCCGTCGATCACGACGTGCTCGGCGCCTTGGACGTCCATCTTGATCACGTCGGGACTGGGAATACCGCGCCGAACGAGCGTGTCACCGGAGGCGACGGACAGCGTACGGTCCGTCGAGTTGGCCTCCGGCGCGGGCTGACTCTCGGTGTCCACCGACTCGAGGGATTCGGGGGCGAGGTAGTGGTGGCCGCTTCCCGTCTCTTGGAAGTCAGAGCGGAGGCGTGCGTGGCCGTCCCGATCTGCGAGCGCCACCGGGGTGGCGGTCCACCGATCGGTGGAGGTGTTGCGCGCGAGGTTCTCACGGAGCCGTGAGTGGTTCGCTGGTTCCGGTTCGACCGCGACGACGTGGGCACCGTGGTCTGCTGCGAGACACGCGTACGTGCCGATACACGCACCGACGTCCCAGACGACGTCGCCCTCTCCGACTTCGTCGAGGAACGCCCGGACGACGTGTCGCTCTCCGCCCATCGACGTCGCACGGACGTACTCCGAGCGGGTCGTCGTTCGGAACACGGCGGCCGCGTCGCCGACGGTAACCGAGTGTGAGGTTCCGCGGACGGCCAGCCACACACGCCACACCGCAGCATAAACGCGGGACACGAAGCTCGCTCGTCGGACGACGAGCGACGCGATTCCGAACGCTCGCGCTCGTATCCGGGCTGTGATCCCGCTCGCGTTCATTGCTCCGTATCCGGCAGCCCGCACACAATGTTACAAGCGCGTTTCCGCCCGAAAAGGTCATCAAACCGAAATAACGGGGTGCGTTACCATGTGGATGCAATGCAACAAGGGCGACATGACGGCCGCCCCTTCCGGTGACGGTGTACTCGTCCCCGAATCGGACTCCGCGAAGAGCCTGACGTGTGTTCGATCGCTTGGTTCGCGCGGGATTCGTACCATCGTCGCTGCCGAAGATCCGTCGCGGTCTCCCGCGGCCGCGTCGAGGTACTGTGACGAGACGGTGACGGTCCCTTCGCCCCACGAGAACCTCTTGGCGTACAAGAACGCTCTCCAATCCTTCGCCGCCCGCGACGACGTCGCGACGATAATTCCGAACCGAGAAGAAGACGCGTTCGTCTTGGCCCGATACCGGAGCGAGTTTGCGGCCCACGTTGCTCCGGTCTGGCCGTCGTTCGAGGCACTGGCCGTGGCACAAGACGGGTTCGCGCTGGCGGAGGCTGCCGCGGAAGCGGGAATACGCGTCCCCGAGACGCAGCTGTTCGACGACGTCACCGACTGGGACCGGGAGCTGATACTCAAGGCTCGGTACGCCGTCTTGACGGACGCGTACGCCGATTTCCTCGGCCCGACCGAGTGCGAGGGACAGATTCCGCCGCGACAGCACAGTCCGGGGGACCCACCGGATCGCCAAGAGGTGCTCGACCACATGCTCGGACACGTTCCGGTGGTCCAAGAGTACGTCCCGATCGGGACCGAGTACTCCGTGCGGGCGCTGTACGACGAGGGTGAGGCGGTGATGACGAGCGTCCGTCGGCAGGACCGGGGAATGAGCTACGCGGGCGGTGCGAGCGTCTTCCGACAGCTCGTAGAGAACCCCGAACTCGAGGCGCTCGCCCGTCGCCTCCTCGATCACCTCGAGTGGCACGGCCTCGCGACCGTCCAGTTCATCGAGGAGGCGGGAACCGGCGCGTACTGGCTGTTGGAGATCAACCCGCGGACCTGGACGTCGATCCCGTGTGACGTGCGAGCCGGAGCGGACTACCCGTATGCAGTGTGGCAACTCGCGGTTGGCGACCGGGAGGGGATCGATCCGACCCACGAGGTCGGGTTCGCGACACACCTGCTGTACGGCGAGGTGAAGTACCTCACCAGCGTGCTAACCAAGGAGTACCCGAACGTCGACCGGCCGACGTTCGGTCGGAGTGTCTGGGAGGTTCTCGCGTCCGTCTACACACACCCCAACTTCGACTACCTGACCGGAGACGACCCGAGACCGTTCCTCCGGGCGATCCGGAACCAGGTCGCCGAGGCGAGGTAATTCCGATGGCTCACCGGGCTACCGAAGCCACCGTGGACGATCGAACGGACTCGGGATCGAACGCCGACCCGGCCTCGACGGGGGACGGTCCGCTCGTATCGTACGTCATCGCGACGTACAATCGACCGGACGACCTCGCAGAATCGGTCGCGTCCGTGCTCGCGCAGACGTACGAACCGATCGAGCTCCACGTCGTGAGCAACTCGACCGACGAGACCAGCGAACTGTTCGCTCCCGACGGCCGATTCGACGTCCCGGGCGTCACGTACCACGAGTTCCCGGGTCGAATGGGCGTGCCACAGGCCCGCAACGTCGGGTACGACCTCGCCGACGGAGATATCGTGGTGACACTCGACGACGACGCCATCCTTTGCAACGCGGACGCGACCGACGAGGTCGTTCGGCTGTTCGACGCCCACGAGGACGTCGGGGCCATCGCGTTCCAGTGTCGGGACTACTACTCGGGGGAAGTAAACCACCACGAGACTCCCGACCCGCCGGACCCCGCGATGAGTCCGCGCGAAACCTACCGGGCGACGAACTTCGTCGGCGTCGGCAACGCGCTCCGACGAGAAGTGCTCGAGGCGGTCGGCGCGTTCCCCGAACGCTTCGTCTACGGGTTCGAGGAGATGGACCTCTCGCTGCGCCTCCACGATGCGGCCTACGACGTTCTGTACACGCCGACGGTCGTCGTGCGACACAAGAAGTCGCCGGAGGGTCGGCGGACCGACGCCGAGACGCTGGAACGGTTGGTCGAGAATCGAATCCGTATCGCGTTCAGGAACCTCCCGGTCCGGTACGTCGTCTGTACCACACTGCTGTGGAGCGCGTACGGTCTCGCGACCACACGAAGCGTGGCTTCGCTCAGAAACGTCTTCGCACGGCTGTGGACGGATGCCACGGAGCTTCGAGAGAGCCGATCGGTGATCGCCCCCGACACGATCTCCCGTATCAAGTCGCGCCGAACGATGCTCTTTCTCTGGTGGTACGGCCCGAATCCCCGCCGCATCCTCGGGCCGGACGGAAACCTCCGTCGGCTCTTCTGGGAGCTCTGAATCGAGGTACGAACCCCCGGTAACGCCTCCTTACTCCCCGTTTACGACCATCTTACTGCGGGAGACAGTTCAACGCGAGTAACATTCTCTCGGCTTCCGTCGGACCGAGCAGCGCGCGAATAAAACACTACCGGCCACGTATCTCGTATTCATTTCCATTGAAACAACTGGTAAGCGAATCTATCCTGTATAAATTCTCAAATAGATAATCTCTAACTACCGCTCGTGGCGCACGATAAAGACGAACCTACCGATGGGGGGATGGACGATGATAACGCCGATCAGTCAACGCGGTCCGAGGACTCCGGGCTCGGAACGGGTCTCGGACTGCCGAGACGCAGTTATCTGAAGGGGCTTGGATTGACTGCGGCCGCGGTGGGCGGAGTCGGCGTCAGTTCGGCGGCCGTACCGTCAGACGCCGGCGGCGACGCCGACTGGCAACTGGCGTTCGAGGACGATTTCGACGGCGACACACTCGACGAGGACAACTGGGCACTCGGGTGGGGCTGGGGTCTCGGCGCGCCCGGTTCGAAGGTGTCGTGGGCGCGCGAGCGACACGTGAACGTCAGCAACTCGATGCTCAGACTGACGGCGTCTCACGAGGACTTCGACAGTACTGGCGAGATCCACGTCGGTGCGGTCCACTCGAAGAACCGAGTGACCGTCGAGCCGCCGGTGTACTTCGAAGCGCGGTGTCGCTTCGTCGAGGGAGTCGGCTGGCAGAACGCGTTCTGGTCGAAACCCAACACGGAGGCGTGGCCGCCGGAGATCGACGTGGTGGAGTACCTCCAGCCGAGCAGTTCGCGATCGGCGGAGACGAGTCACAACCTCCACTACTCGGCGTCGGGTGAACCGGGTGACAGTAGCACGCACCAGACGGTGAACGGCGACTACGGCGGGTACGAGACGGAAGCGGAGTGGCCCGGCAATACCTTCCACGTCTACGGTATGGAGTGGCGTGAGAACGCACTCCGCCACTACGTCGACGGACAACTGGTCGAGGAGACGACCGACCCCGATGTCGTCGACGCGTTCAACAACGGCGGACCGGAGTACCTCATGCTCTCGTTGAACCTCGACAACGTCGGGACGACGGACAAGAGCGTCTCCTGGGAGGGCCGCGAGTTCCTCTGCGACTGGGTCCGCGTGTACGACTACGCGCCGAGTGACGGATCGACCGACGGAACGACCGACGGAACGGACGCGGACACGACCGAGTCGCACTACCTCTGGCTCCGCTCCGGCACCGGCGAGGAGGCGACGTTCGATCTCTCGGTCAGCGGCGGGAACCTGCGATTCGACTCGAGCGAGTTCGAGGCGGACTACTCGATCTCCGACGACGGAACGTCCGTCAGCGGGACCGTGTCCCGGCAGTCCGAACTCCCCGGGCTCAGATACGAGGGGGAGATAACGGACCTGACGTACAGCGGGCCGCTGGAGCTGTACGTCGACAACACGCAGGTCGATCCGGAAGACTACGTGACGACCGAACCCGAGTCACACTACCTCTGGGCGCGTTCAGGCGACGGCGAACCGGTGAGCTTCGCGTTCGACGTGAGCGCCGGAAACCTTCGCTTCGACTCGGACGACTTCGAGGTGGACTACTGGATCGCGGACGACGGGATGACCGCGGGTGGGACGACGGACAGACAGTCCCAGTTGCCGGGCTTCCGGTTCGACGGTGAGATCACGGACCTGGCGTACGACGGCGATCTCGAACTGTACCTCGACGACTCCGCCGTCGACCCCGAGACGTTCGTCGACGACAGTTCACCGGGGCCGTACGGTGTCGATCACTACGACAACACCCTGACGGTCAGCCCGCCCGCCGACGGTTCGGCGTCGTACTCGTTGTCCGTCAGCGGCGACATCGCAGCGACGACCGCTCCGAACACGGCCGACGCCGTATCCTCGTCCGGCGCGACCGGCACCGTCGAGACCGAGCCCGACGAGTACACGTTCAGCGGGGAGCTGACCGGCCTTTCGGTCAGCGGCGACGCCGCGGTCAGTGTGAACGGAACGCGACTGGACCGGCTCGGGGTCACCCGTGGTGCCGAGTCTTCGGGCACCGTGCGGTATCTCGTCGAGACGACCGGGGGCGTGCTCGGCATCAGTCCTGCAACCCGGGAGGGAGACGAGACCACTGACGACAAGATTCTCGGGCGTGTCTCGGATGGCGAGGATTACTTCTGGCTCGCCGGCGGCGAGGTCATCGACGTCTCGCCGTTCGGTGGAGACGTCGTCACGACGCTCAACGGGACGGTCGTCGACCGCACCGACTGACGCGCCCTCCGATCGCCTGCGCCATTTTTCCGACGGTGCCGAAGCGGAAGTACGACGAGCTTACTCGATCGGACTGATCGAAAAAGGACCGACGAACAATGCGGCGACCCTGCGAGGGAGCGTGCATGATCCGGCCAACGACGCTCCGGAGAGGCTTGACCAGCGTCCCCGGGTTCATCGAGGAGTACGGACTCTCCGGTGGACTCCGTCGGTGGGCGGGAATCGCGTACCACCGCACCACGGGCGACATCGAGGGACGGTCCATCTTCTCCGAGCAGTGGGACGTCTGCGTGATCCTCGACGCCTGTCGCGCCGACGAACTCGAGCGATTCGTCCCGGAGTTTGACTGGCTCGGTCGCGTCGACAGATTTCCCTCGCTGGCCTCCTGTACCTGGAATTGGGTCCCGGAGACCGTCGCCGCGACCCCCGCGTCGACGCTGCGTGAGACGGTGTACGTCGCGGCGAACCCGTTTCCGGACGAACTGACCGACGCCGGGACGTTCGCTGTGATCGACGACGTGTACGCATACGCGTGGGACGACGACCGAGGGACGGTTCACCCCCGGTCGGTGACCGACGCCGCCATCCGACAGTGGAGAGACGACCCTCCGCGTCGACTGGTCGTACACTACGTCCAACCGCACGTCCCATTCCTCACCGACGACGCGTGGTCGCTCGGTCCGGAGAACTTCTCTCACGATGCCGAGAGCGTCAGGGACGCCTGGGATCGTGTGACGGCAGGCGAACTCGATCGGTCGGTGGCGATCGATCGCTATCGGCGAACGCTCGCGATCGTCCTGCAGGAGGTGGACCTACTCCTCTCGAGCATCGACGCCGACTCCGTCGTCGTCACCGCCGACCACGGCGAGGCGTTCGGCGAGTGGGGGCTGTATGGACACCCACAGGGGATCGACCTCCCGTGTCTCACGAGCGTCCCGTGGGTTGAGACGGACGCGCGTGACGACGGGACGTACGACCTACCGGATCGCCCGCTCGAAGCCCGCGAAACCGCTGGCACCGACGCCCCGACGAGGGATCGATTACGGGCGCTGGGGTACGCGGAGTGACGCGACCGCTGCCGTCCCGTACTGCTGAGCGTACTGTCACGGTGGCGTCCCCGTCAACCGGACCGCGACCGAATCGGTTCTCTCACCCGGTCGCGTTCCCCGTTTGGACGACGCGAACGGCACCGTTCGTGTAGACGACGTTCGACTCGGTCGTGATCGCCGTGGCGTTCCCCTCGCTGATCGAAGTCGTCGGGAGGGGCCGACCGTCGGCCGCCGCGGCGACCGCCGGCGCGCGGAGGTACACGAAGCCGTCGTCGATTCGGTCGGGGTCGAAAACGGGGCGCCACTGGCTCCGCAAGAGGACCACGTCTGCGGTCGTGTATCCGGGCGGCAGCGCCGAACGGAACAGGTGCGAGCTCACCGAGTCGGTGTATATCTGCACCTGGTCGGGGTCGTCGACTCCCCCGGTCGACGCGGTGTCCCCGGTACCCAGGTCCCCGATGCCACCGTGGGTCCCGATCCACTCGACGCCAGCCTGTTCGCGACCGTCGAACACCAAGTCGTTCGCGCCCGGATCGAACGTCGACGTCGACGCCGACCCGACGAGCGCGAACGCCACGCCCGAGTTGACGATCAGCAGGCCGGCCAGCAGCACCGCCAGCACCGTCCACGCCGGGCTCCGCAAGCGATCGAACGACCGGCCGATGACGCGGTCGAACGCGCGGTACCCGACCGGGACGAACGGTGCAAGCACAACGAGCACGAGCTGGTACACCCGGTCCGCCCAGAGGTTGAGCGAGAGGACGTACGACGCCGCCAGTAAGGCCACGAGCGGGAGTGCGAGCACGGTGTACTCGAGGTCGTCCGGCACGGTTCGGCTCCGAACGCGGTCAACCATCCCGAACAGGCGGGTGGCGACACCTCCGACCAAGAGCGCGGTGACGGCGACGTACAGGAGGACGTTGAGGAACTCGATCGGACCCCGCTGACCGGCGACGTAGCTCGCCCCCGACCCCTGGGCGGTCGCCCGGCCGACGACGAGCGCGGCGATCTGGTCCACGGCCACCACCGGGATCGACGCCAGTCGTATGAGTGTGTCCGGATCTGTCGCCCCGTACCACGCGGTGGCACCGATCAGTATCCCCAACGGCACGCCGACGCCGAACCGACGCGTGTACGTGTCGCTGACGACGCCAACGAGCGGCGCGACGACGGCAGCGACCAACAGTGCCGCACCGATCGTGTACGCCGTTCCGTAGTGGCTGAGCACGAGGCCGACGGACAGGAGCGCGACCGCGATCAGCTTTCGAGCGTCCCCCGACACTCCGGACCCTGTCGACCAGAGCGTCAACAACAGCCCAACGACGAACAGCTGCGAGACGAGCTGCTTCCCGGGCGTGACGGAGAACGTGTAGTGATAAAAGACCAGCAGGAGCGCGCCGTACAGACCGACCTCGTGATCGAAGACGTCTCGCCCCACGAAGTAGACGCCGAGCGGAACGAACGTGTAGACGAACACGGTGAACAGCTTGAACGTCGTGTTGACCTCGAGCCCGCTGATCCCGGCGACTGCGGCGGGAACTCCGGTCACCACTGGGACTGAAATCCCCGACAGTGCGGGTGACCACAAACCGGCAGCGACGGCGCGTTCGGCAACGGCGGCGAGTCCCTGGACGTCGGCACCGATGACGTACGACGTGAGGAGGTTTCGGTGCAACAGCGTGGCCGCCGTCACTGCGAAGACGGTCGGCGGGTAGAGGTCTCGCGGGAGGTGTCGGGTGGCGGTGAGCGCTACGACTGCGACGACGCAGCCGACGAGCACGTACATACCGACCGGGTTGCCGGTTCGGTTCATCACCCCGGCGGCGAGCGCCGCGATGGACGGCAACACGGCGAGTCCGACCACGATCGGGAACGGCTGGAGCCGTCCGACGGGCGGCACCTCGCCGCCGTAGTGGTACACCGCGCCGGCCAAGACCGCGACGGTCGCGCTCAAGACGAGACCGAAGACGAGCGGGGAGAGCGGCCGCTCGACGCCTACCACCGGGAGCACGGTGCTGGTCGCTACGACCAACACGCCGACCAGCGCGCATCCGAGCGAGACGGCGGACACGGAGAACCGCGCGAACGTCCGTGGAGTGAGACCCAACAGAACGGTCATGAGGCCGCCCGGAACGAACGTCGCCAACAGAAACGCGAGCACGGCCAGCGGGACGGACGCCGGCCGAACCGTTCCGACAGCGAGCAGGCAGAGCCAGTACAGTCCCAGTATCGCGCCGACGCCGCCGACGAGTAGGGACGACCCGTTGCCGGACGCCCGGTGTCCCAACGCTACAGTTCGCGACATTTCGTACGGTCTCCACCCTCCCAACTCGGTTTGTTATAACGGTGTTTCTGACAGCTCACCCGCGCATTACCCGCAACCCCGGCGTGAGGATCTGGTCTCTAACGGTCGGGATCGTCGCCGAGACGGCGAGATACAGACAGACGCCGAGAGTGATCTGCGCGAGCAGGCCAGCGAGTCCGTCGACGGGGACGGTCCGCCGAACGACGAACATGAGGCCTCCCATCCCGATAGACGCGACCGCGTACCACCCGACGAGGCGAACGGGGTACGTGATCTCGACGAACCGCGAGAGGTACGTCGTCTGCAGGACCGCATTCAGAAACCACGCCCCCCCGGTTGCGATCGCGGCCCCCTCAAACCCGACGAGGAGAACGAGCGCCGGACTGGCGACGAGGTTCACCCCGACCGAGACGACGATCGCTCGCGCCGAGAGGTCCGGCCTGTCGAGCGCACGGATCGACGTGCCGACGATGTCGTTGTACGACTGGAACAGTTTCTCGATCATCAGGATGACCAAGACCGTCGAGGCGATCGCGTACTCGGGGCGGAAGAACAGCGTCAGCAGCGACTCGGCGTAGAGTGCCGCCCCGACGATGGCCGGGACGGAGACGAACAAGACGATCCCGATCGCACGCGAGATGACCGACTCGATCCGGTCGACGGACGCGTCGGCGTTCCACTGGCTGATCTGCGGGAAGAGGTTGAGCTCGATCGACTTACTGAGCAACAGCACGAGCAGTGTCACCTGCCACGCGACCTCGTAGGCGCTGACGTATCGCCCGGACAACAGCGCCCCGATGATCACCACGTCCATCCACTGGTAGATTCGACCCCCGACCGACGTGATCGTCTGGTACTTCGAGAAGGCGAACAACGACCGCAGCCGCGCGACTGACGGCCGCCCGACCTCGGTCTGTGATCGGACGAACGCCCAACAGAACTCGACTGTTCGGCCGACGATGTGTCCGATCAGGATCCCCCGCGTCCCCCATCCGACGTTCACGAGAGCGACACCGATGCCAACCCAGACGACGCGTCGAAAAAACACGATGGGTGCGGTGGCTCCCACGCGGAGTTCGCCCCGAACGACCTGTATGTAGGTCCGGCCCAGTTCCTGGGCGATCAGACCGAGCACGAGCAGACCGGTGAACGGCATCCCGAGCACGGATTCGATGACCGGTGCGCCGACGAGCACGGCCACCGAGACGACCGACAGCGTGACTGATTTGAACGCCAAGGCAGACCCCAGCGTCGCACTCCGAGCGGCGCCTTCCGACAGCCGCTTCTCCAACGCGCCGCGCATCCCCAAGTCCGCCGGAATAGACAGCAGTCCCAGCAGCGCCAGGTACAGAAAGAACGCGCTGATCCGCTCGGCGGGTATCGCGCGCGTGAAGTAGACGATCGCACCGAAGAACAGCAGCGCGTTTCCGGTCCGCGCGACGAGTAACTTCAGCGTCGACCGACCGAGATCCATACGATCCCCGGTCGGTCGACCGAGTTCGTTATACCGCACATAGGTGGAGGCTTCCGACGGTAAGCTCGGCTGATCGGGCTGTCGTTCCGGTAGTTCACTCGTCTCGCCGCCGTGCGGCAGCGCCCTCGGCGCGGCCGGTCACTCTTCCCGGACCGGTGGAACGGTCGGAGCGATTTTCCGCTGCGTCGGCGACTGGTGGGAACGATGGCCGATAGTGTGACGAGGCCGACGGTCAAGATAGCGGTGCTCGTCGGCTGTCTAGTGCTGAGCGTCGCGAGCGTCGGTTTCGCGATATCCGGACCGGCGAGCAGTTCGCCCTACACCGAGTTCTCGATCCTCTCGCCCGACGGCGACCGCCTCGTCGCCGACGACTACCCGACGGTCGGAGACGACGACGGCACCGTCGTCGTCCGGGTGACCAACCACGAACGGTCCACGGCTGCGTACACGCTCGTGGTGGCCGCCGAGCGGCTCGATATCGCCGACGGATCGGGCCTGTCGGTGAGGGAATCGCGGGAGGTCTCACGGACGACGCTGGAGCTTTCCGACGGCGAGTCGACGACCGAGCGCGTCGACGTGCTCGCGCTCGGGGACCTGTCCGACGACCCGAACGTCCGGGTCGCGTTCTGGCTGTTCCGCGGTGACGCTCCGGCCGACGCCGACGGCGCCGGCGCGTACCGCTCGCTTCACCTCTGGGTGAACCACACCGCGCCCGACGCCTCTTGACACGGGTTCGTGACAGTTCAGACGTGGCTACCCACGCCACGGCCGACGTACGGTACTCATTACAATTGTCACGAATCGGCGTTCGTTCGACACGAGACTCATGAGTAGACCGCTCTCGGAGCTGGCGACGGCCGACGGTGTGGAGAACGTTCTCGTCTTCGTGTCGGATGCGATGCGGTACGACTTTCTCCCGCCCGCCGTGCGGAAACTCGGCGTGACGGCTCGTGCCATCGCGCCCAGCACGTTCACCGCCTCCGCGCTCCCCTCGCTGCTCACGGGACAGTACCCGGCGACGCACAGGGTGTGGATGTTCGACGACAGAGTCGCCAGTCGGCCGCCGCTGCTGGACGGAGCCGTCACCGACGTCGGATTCGACGCCGAGACGGTCTGGCCCGACCTCCCGTCGGCCGAGAAGCCGCCCCTCCAGATCCACCACGTGAAACGTGAGCGGACGCTCGACGACCTCGAGCCGCCGTTCACCCACGTCGTCCACGACGTCGGCCCGCACGCGCCGTACGGCTTCGACAACGGGGTGTTCGAGTCGACGAAAGCGTTCTTCCGGGAGTACGAGCGCCGCCGTGAACGACTGGTCGACCTCTACCGCGGCGACTGCCTCCGGTCGGCCGCGCGGTTCATCGACCTCGTCGACCAACTCGACCGGTGGGACCTCCTCGAGGAGACGCTCGTCGTGTTCACCAGCGACCACGGGCAGTGCCTCGGAGAGCCGGCTCGCGGCGGCCGCTTCGGTCACGGCCATCCGATGGTCCCGGAGAACGTGGAGGTACCCGTCGTGTTTGCGGGGGCCGGTCTCCCGTCGGATCGGCGCTGGGGGGCCCTGCTGTCGGGGACCGACATCGCGCCCACCGCGCTCGCAGCCCAGCGGGACCGAGTGCCGGGCGACGTCGACGGCGTCGACGTGTGGAACGCGGCCCCGCCCGACGATCGGACCCCGCGGTCGGACGTGTGGCAACACCTCGACGTGGAGGTCGGCCCGGTCGAACGGAGAGTGACCGTCTACGCGGCCACCTCCGCGTGGGACCGGGCGGGCGGCCACGTGTTCCACCGTGGCTCGCGCGCGGAGCGGCTCGGCGCGCTCGCGTACGACAACCTCGTCCGCGGCTACTCTCCGGCATGGCGCTACAACACCACGCTCGACGGGCTCGCGTCCTTCCTCACGCTCACGCTCGGCGACACCCGAACGTTCGGTGCGCCGGAGTTCTCTGCGGCGTCGGCAGCCGACCGCGTCCCGGCCCGCTTCGAGACCGGCGATGTGGCCGTTTCGAACGTCTCTCTCAACGATCAACAGGAGCAGCGCCTCCGAGATCTGGGGTACCTGTAGGCGACTGATGGACCCGATCGGTCACGTGCTCGTGGCGTATCTCGTCTGGACCGGGTACTCGCATCTGCGGTACCGGCGGTCGCCGACGACGCCCGAGGTCTGGCTCGTCGGCGTCGGCAGTCAACTCCCCGACATCGTGGACAAACCGCTCGCGTGGTGGTTGGGCGTCCTCCCGTCCGGTCGGTCGCTGGGACACTCGTTGCTCACCGCGGCGGTGCTCGTGCTCGTGCTCCGCCGAGTCGTTCCGTCCGAGCGACGTTCACTGGTGGCCCCGCTGGCGGTCAGTCTCGTCGGGCACGACCTGGTCGACGCGATCGCACCGATCAGTCGCGGCGAGTTCGGGTACCTCGCGTACCTGCTGTGGCCGATCGTCGATCTGCCGGCGTACGATCCGCCGCCTCCCCTGCTGTCGGCGATCGGCGAGAGCCTCCTCCGCGGGATCTCCGGTCCGGACGTCCTCGTGATCGCCGCCGTGGTGGTAGTCTGGATCGCGGACGGATACCCCGGACTCCCGCGTCGGCGAACCGCAGAGTCGGACCGAGCCGACCGGACACGCCGACCGGAATAGGGCTCGTCCCGACGCAGATCCGACACTGGACGGTGCGAGCGACTCGAGCCACGACGGACACGACGCGTCTCGTCGCGTGATTCCGCGGACGACGACGGGCGGCGCGTTCGCGGTACGGTAGGCCGAACCAGACGCGCTGTACGGCCTCTATTACAATTCACACACGTCGTGACCGGCCTCGGTAGCGGGAATGTCCGACACAGTGACCAACGCGCTCGGCTTCGACTTGGAACACTGGTACACCGCAACCCTGCTCCAAGACACAGTCTCCGATCCGGTCGATCGGGTCGTCGAGTCGACCGAGATCGTGACCGACATCCTCGAGCGCCACGGGGTGACAGCGACCTTCTTCGTCGTCGGCGAGATCGCCAGAGAGCACCCGGAACTGGTCGCACGACTCGCGGACGCCGGCCACGAAATCGGGTCTCACGGCCAGACCCACACCCCGTTATCCGACCAGACACCGGAGGAGTTCGAGCGGGCACTCCGTGTCTCGCGAGCGACGATCTTCGAGGCCGCGGGGGTCGACCCGATCGGCTTCCGCGCACCGAACTTCTCGCTGACGCGAGACACCGCGTGGGCGGTCGACGTCCTCGAGACCAGCAGCTATCGATACGATTCCAGCCTGTTCCCGATGCGCACCCCGCTGTACGGCGTTGCGGGCGCGCCCTGTCGGCCGTATCTGCTCGGCAGCGACGATCCGTTCGTCGCCGGCTCCGTCTCGACCCCGGCCGACCCGACGCACGACCCGCTCGTCGAGATCCCGTTGTCGGTCGTCGGATCGCGGGTCCGACTACCGATCGCGGGTGGGTTCTACGCCAGGATCACGCCACGGCAGCTGTTCGAGACGGGAATCGCCCGGCTCAATCGGGCTGGCATCCCGGGAAACATCTACTTCCATCCGTGGGAGTTCAACCCGGCGGTCCGAACCGAGCGCCCGTCGCTTCCCGCGCGCCTGATCAGCTTCGTCGGCATCGACCGGCTTCCAGGGATCCTCGACTCGTTGCTCGAACGGTTCGACTTCGGGCCGGTGCGGGAGCTGTACGAGGCCACCGTCGAGACCGAGTCGCGATCGACAGCCGACGCCATCCGACACACGTAACGTACCGATGCGACACGCCACAGATCCCACGACTGCCGAAAGAACCGTCGTCGAAGAGTGCAGCGATCCCGAGGCCTGGAACGCGTTCGTCGAACGGGCGGAGGGTCCCCCGTTCGCGCTGTGGGGGTGGGCCGAAGCGGCGGGCGTGTACGGACACGACCGTTTTCGGCCCACCGTCGTCGAAGACGGGGCGATCGTCGCCGCGCTCCCGCTCGTCCACGTCCGAAGCAGACTGTTCGGCTCGAAGCTCGTGTCTCCCCCGTTCGGCGAGCGTGCGTCGATCGTCTCGTCTCGGAGCGCCGACGAGGACGACGAGCGCGCCCTGCTCGCGCACGCTCGAACCCTCGCAGACGAGTTGGGGGTCGACTTCGTGAGCCTCCGGGGACGGGCACTCCCCGACGCACCTGCCTACGAAGGCCGCCGGCGCTTCGTCACCTTCCGGACGCCCGTGACCGACGAGGAGACGATGCGCGAGGCGATCAAAGACAGCAGGGAGCGGCAGATCCGTCAGGCGGCCGGGAACCCGGACCTCGGCTACGAGGAGGGACAGCGACTCGAAGCCCTCAGAGAGTACTACCGGCTGTACCTCCGATCGAACCGCGGGCACGGCACGCCCCCGCACTCGTTTGCCTTCTACCGGTCGCTGTGGGAGCGGTACCACGACGACGGGAGACTCCATCTCGGACTCGTCCGCCACGAGGGGGACGTGATCAACGGGATCATCAACTTCGCCTGTGGGTCCACGGTGTTCCAGTGGGGCGTGGTCAACGACTACGACTTCCGGGACCTCAACGGCGGCAGCTACCTCGTCTGGAAGTCCCTCCAGTGGGCGGCCGAGAACGGGGCCGACGTCTACGAATTCGGTCGAACGCGGGAAGGGTCGGGCGTGTACCTGTTCAAGCGGAGCTTCGGAGGCGAGAAGACGTGGTACGACGATCGACACTACTTCCCCGACGGGAAGGGGGAGCTTCCGAACCCGGAGGACGATCGCTACGACCGGCTGAAGGACGTGTGGCGGCGACTTCCGATACCGGTGACCCGCCTGATCGGGCCGCGGCTCAGACAATCGGTCACCCTGTGACGACGATGCACGTACTGTACATCCTCGGGCAAGGCGAGGGCGGGCTCGCCCATTACACGGCCGAACTCGCGAACGCCGTCGCCGTCGACCACGAGGTGACTGTACTCAAACCGGACGAGACGGACGCTGACAGCCACTTCGACGACGCCGTCGAGGTCGTCGGCGCGTTCTCGCCGATCAACATCTCGATGCCGCGAATCCACACGCTCGATTTGAACCCGCTCGAAGCCATCCGCGGCCTCCGCTCGTACACGGCGATCGATCGAGTGTTCGATATCGACCCCGACGTTGTCCACGACGCCTCGGGGCTGTTCCCGCAGGTCCGACTGTACACCGCCCGGCACGGCGTCGACGAGGCGTACCCGGTCGTCGTGACCAAACACGAGGTCCCGGCCACTCGCTTCTCGCTGTCGCGGCCGGCCGTGACGATCGAGGAGTCGATCAACCGGCTCTTACCCTCGATTGACACCGGCGCACACGTCGTTCACACCCCGTCCCAATCGGAGGCGCTGGCGTCCCAGGGCGTCGACCCCGAGCAGATCTCCGTCATCCCGCACGGAGCCTACTCGCTGTTCGGATCGGCTGACGACTTCGCTCGCTCGGCGGAGCCGAACACGCTGTTGTTCTTCGGCAACGTCGTCCCGCCGAAAGGCGCGGACACGCTCGTCGAAGCGATGCCCCGCGTTCGGGAGCGGGTCCCGGACGCGACGCTCATCGTCGCGGGAGCCGGAACGCTTCCCTCCGCCGCGCAGTCGATCCTCGAATCGCACCCCGACGCCTTCGAGCGGCTCGACTACTACGTCCCGGACGAAGCGGTCGGCGAGCTGTTCGCCCGGGCCGAAGTCGTCGTCACGCCGTACCGTGACCAGGGGGGAACGAAGGGACACAGCGGCGCGCTCTCGACCGCGTTCTCGTTCGGAAAACCGGTCGTCTCCTCGACAGCCGGCGACTTCCCGCGACTGGTCGGCGAACGCGGCTGCGGCCGCGTCGTCCCGCCGGACGATCCCGAGCGCCTCGCGGACGCGATCGTCGACGTCCTCACCGACGACGAGGCACGGGCGCGGATGGCCGAACGAAGCGCCGAGATGTCCGAGGTGCTCTCCTGGGAGCGCGTCGCCGAGGAGCACGTCTCCCTCTACGAGGACGCTATCGCCTCGGCCTCCTCGAGTCACGCGGCCGGACGACCCGCCGGCCGCGGCCCCTCCGTGACGCGAACGGACACCACCGGGCAGTGACTGTCGTGGGGAGATATTCGGTCGGCAGGGAGCACGCCGTCCGACCTGCTGGCGGTGGACACGGCGGCGGCCCGGTCGGACTCCACGGCGCGTACCGGCGGCGACGGTCCGGGAACTCGACGACTGAACGCCGTCCGCGGGGTCGCGCGGCCCAGCAGTTATACTGCCCCCACCCTTGTAGCCGTAGATGACAGGATTCGCGGTTCGACGTGTCGACCGGCGACGAGGCGAACGCGACCCCCGCACCGCCGCCCCCGGCGTGACCACTGATACCGTCCTCGCTTCCGGCGTCGCGCCGACAGAGGTGCGCTGACCCGTGACGGGACGGACGGTGTACTTCACCGGCCCCGGAGAAGTTGCGGTGCGAGAGACGGACGTGCCAGAGCCGGGACCCGGCGAACTCGTCGTCGAGGCGACCGTGTCGGCGATCAGCCCCGGAACGGAGCTGTTGTTGTACCGCGGCGAGATGAACCCGAAGATCGCCGTCGACGAGACCCTCCCCTCGCTGTCGGGGTCGTTCTCCTACCCGTTCCCGTACGGCTACGCCACCGTCGGCACCGTGACCGCCGTCGGTCCGGAGGTGGACCCGGGGTGGCGCGGCGAGACGGTGCTCGCGTTTCACCCGCACGCCAGTCGGTTCGTCGTCGGCGTGGACGCGGTGAGCCGCGTGCCCGAGGGCATCCCGCCCGAGCGGGCCGTGTTCCTCCCGAACGTCGAGACCGCGGTGACGCTGACGCTCGACGGCGAGCCGGCGATCGGCGAGCGCGCGGTCGTGTTCGGGCAGGGCGTCATCGGGCTGCTCACGACGGCGCTGCTGTCGTCGTTCCCCCTCGCGGAACTGGTGACCGTCGATCCGCTCGCGAGCCGACGCGATCGGTCGGAGGCGATCGGCGCCGACCGGAGCGTGGACCCGGACGCCGTCGATCCCGCGTCCCTGTTCGCGGACGGTCCGGCGAGCGACCGCGCGGGCGGGCAGTCCGCCGTCCCGTCGTCGAGTTCGCCGACGGCGACGACGGACGCCGGCGACCGCGACGGGTCGCGCTCGCCCGGCCGGGCCGACCTGACGTACGAGCTGTCGGGCAACCCCGCGGCGCTCGACGACGCCGTCGACGCGACGGGCTACGACGGCCGCGTCGTCGTCGGGTCGTGGTACGGCACCAAGCCGACCGAACTGTCGCTCGACGGGCGGTTCCACCGCAGTCGGATCGACATCCGCGCCAGCCAGGTGAGCACGCTCGCGCCCGAGCGTCGCGGGCGATGGACCGTCGGTCGCCGCCTCGCGACGGCGTGGCGCCGCCTGCGCGAGATCGACACCGACCGACTCGTCACCCATCGGCTCCCGCTCGCCGAGGCGCCCGACGCGTACGACCTCCTCGACCGTCAGCCCAGGGAGGCGGTGCAGGTACTGTTGACGTACTGACCGTCCGGATCCAGTACGGTTCCACCGTCCAACCGACGACGCCCGGGGACGGATCGCTCCGCTGGCGTCGAAATCCCTTAATCGGGGCACGCGCTACCGGACCACATCGTGGACAGACGGACGCTGGTCACCGCGGCGTTGGCCCTCCTTGCGGTGCTCGCGCTCGGCGTCGCCGCCGCGACGCTGGACTCGGCGACGACGAGCGCCGCCGGCGGATTCGGGGCCGGCACCGCTCCGGACGACGCGGGCATCGGCGCGGACAGCGACGGGGCGATCGACCTCGGCGGCGACGAGCCGACCGGGGAGGCTCGGCTGCAGCTGAGCGTCTGCGTCGAGTTCCTCACCCGGCCGGGAGTACAGCTCGCCCTCCTCGGCGGCGTCGGGTTGTTCCTGGGCGTCATGTACCGGACGACGAGATCGTGGTTCATCAGCGGCCTGTTCGTCGCGGCGGCGCTGTTCCCGTTCGGGGTGTTGTACCTCGTGCTCATCTCGTGCGGGGCGACCCCGACGGCGGTCGCCCTCGGCGCCACCGAGTCGACCGTCGAGAACACCTCGCTGCTCCCATCGGGTGGGGGATCCTCGGGCGCCGACGCCGCCGGCGAGGCGCTCTCGGCGCCGACGGTCCTCGTCGGGCTGCTGCTGGTCGTCGCGATTCTCGGGAGCGTCCTCCTGTTGTTCGTCTCCACCGGCGACGACGAGGACGACATCGCGGACGAGCCGCCGGAGCCGCCCGCCCCCGACCGCCGGCAGGCGGTCGGCGCCCGGGCCGGGGAGGCCGCCGACAGGCTGGAGTCCGACGCCGACCTCGAGAACGAGGTGTACCGCGCGTGGCGCGAGCTGACGGGCGCGCTGGCCGTCGAGAACCCCCGGTCGACGACGCCGGCCGAGTTCGCGGCCGCCGCCGTCGACGCCGGGATGGCCCGCGAGGACGTGACCACGCTCACCGAGGTGTTCGAGGCGGTCCGCTACGGCGACGAGCCGGCGACCCCCGAGCGCGAGCGCGAGGCCGTCGCCGCGCTGCGGCGGATCGAGGAGGCGTACGCCGGCGAGGACCTGCCAGACGAAGCGGGGTCACCCGCCGCCGGCCCCACGGACGACCGGACTCGGGGAGGTGACGGCGAATGAGAGCCGCCGCCGCGGTCGGCGTCGCCGCCGTCGCGTTCGGGTTCGTGGTCGTCGCCCAGCGAGGAGTCGCAGGGCTGTTCGACCTGACGTACGTGTTCGTCACCGGCGCCGGCGTGCTCGCGCTCGTTCAGGGGCTCCGGTACGCGAACGACGCGCGGACGGCCGAACACCGCGCGATCGAGACGGGCGACCCCGAGGAGCGGTACGGGGTGCCCGTCCCCGGCGACGACGCGGACGAGTTGCTCTCTCGGCGGGGCTTCTCCCGCGCCAGTATCAAGCGCCGCCGGGAGTTCCACCAGCAGCTCCGCCGGGTCGCCGAGGAGACGCTGCGCGCCCGCGGCGACTACGCCGACGGCGAGGTCTCGGCCGCCATCGACGACGGCACCTGGACCGACGATCCCGTCGCAGCGTGGTTCCTCGGCTCGGACGTGCGGCCGCCGCCGGGGGCACGCCTGCGGCGGCTGCTGGGCGCGGACGCGGAGTTCCGCTACGGGGTCGTCCACGTCGTCGACGCGCTGGCGGCCGCCAGATCGAACGCAGGCTCCGTCATCGACGGCGACGCTGAGGGTGCTGCTCGTGGCGCCGTCGGGGGCGAACGCGCTCGAAGCGTCCCCCGGTACGTCCTCGCCGGCGTCCGCCGAGCGGGCCGCCGCCGGGTCGCCGCCGCCCGCGACGCGCTCGCGGAGGTGCGCCGGTGACGGGCGCCGCCGGCGGCCGGGAGTCGACCGACGCCAACGGTCGCAACGTCGGCCCGCTCGAGCGGATCCGTCCGAAGGGGGTCGTGCCCACGGGGCGGTGGACGGGGATGGCCGCGCTGGCGCTCGTGCCGGTCGGGCTCGGCGTCCTGCTTCGCCATCCGCCGCTCGTCCTGGTCGGCGCGCTGGGCGTCGCGTTCGCGGCGTACGCCCGCGGCGACGCCGCGCCCGACCTCGCCGTGACGATCGAGCGCGAGCTGTCGGACCCGACCCCCGATCCGGGCGACGAGGTGACGGTCACGCTGCGCGTCCGCAACGAGGGCGACGGCGTGCTGCCGGACCTCCGGCTGGTCGACGGCGTTCCCGCCGCGCTGGCGACGGACGACCCGGCGCGGCTCGGGACCGCGCTCCGACCGGGACGGACGGCGACGTTCAGCTACCGCGTGACGGCGATCCGGGGCGCCCACGAGTGGGACCCCGTTCACGTGCTCGCGCGCAACCCGAGCGGATCCAGGGAGCGCGACGCCCGTGTCGACGCCGACGGCGCGACGGCGCTGCGGTGTGCGCCGGAGCTGGAGGCGACCGCGTCGCTCCCCCTGCGGGGGCTCACGACCGTCTACTCGGGGCGCGTACCCACGGACGTCGGGGGCGCCGGCATCGAGTTCCACTCGACCCGGGAGTACCGCCACGGCGACCCCGCGAAGCGCGTGAACTGGGCGCGGTACGCCCGGACGGGCGAGCTGTCGACGCTCGAGTTCCGCGAGGAGCGCGCGGCGACGGTCGTCGTCTGCATCGACGCCCGCGAGGAGGCGTACCTCGCGCCGGACCCGGAGTCGCCCAACGCCGTCGAGCGGAGCGTCGAGGCGGCCGCGCAGGCGGTGCCCGCCCTGCTCGACAGCGGCGATCGGGTCGGCGTCGCGGCGTTCGCCCCCGGCGACTGCCGGCTCGATCCCGGCGTCGGCGACGACCACGCCGCCCGCGCCCGCGAGCTACTGGCGACGCATCCGGCGCTGGCGCCGACGCCGAGCGGCGAGCGCTTCCTCCCGACCACGTGGGTGCGTCGCTTCCGGCGATGGCTCCCGGCGGACGCGCAGGTGCTGTTCTGTACTCCCTTACCGGACGACTACGCCGCGACGGTCGCCCGACGGCTCGACGCGTACGGCCACGCGGTGACGGTGATCTCGCCGGACCCGACGGCCGACGACACGCCGGGGCACCGACTCGCGGGCGTCGAACGGGCGAACCGCGTCTCGCGGCTCCGCTCGGCCGGGATCCGCGTGCTCGACTGGGGGGAGGCGTCGCTGGCGACCGAACTCGAACGCGCGGACGCGCGGTGGTCGCCGTGACGGTCACGCGGAAGCCGCCACGGCTCGGCGTCGCGCTGGCTGCGCTGGCGGCCGCGGTGGGCGCGGCGGCGCTCGGGCTGGTCTCCCTGCCCGGCGGCGGCGCCGCGGGCGCGGGCGTCGCGCTCGTCACGGTCGGCACGCTGGTGGGGTCTCGGCGGGTCCTCGGCGCGGGCGCGACGGCGCTGGTCGCGGGCGTCCTGCTGGCCGGCGGGCTCTCGAACGCCGGACCGGGACCGCTTCTTCTCGGCGGGTTCGCGGCGGCGCTGTCGTGGGATCTGGGCGAACACGCGGTCGGCCTCGGTGAGCAGCTCGGGCGCGAGACGGACGCGACCAGAAACGTCGCGACCCACGCCGCCGGCTCCGTCGCGGTCGGCGCCGTCGCCGCGGCGGTGTCGTTCGGCGTCTACGTCGCCGCCGCCGGGGGGCAGCCGGTCGTCGCGCTGGTGTTCCTGCTGGTCGGGGCGATCGCGCTGGTGAGCGCGGTCCGGTAACCAGCTGTGCGGCGTTCGCCGGGCTACTCCGCGGCCTCGGTCTCGGCGTCGCGGACGGTCGGGACCTCGACGCGGTCGAGCACCGCCCGGAGCACGTCGACCTTCGCCACGTCGTCGACGCTCGCGTCCGGCGTGAGCACCAGCCGGTGTGCGAGCACCGGCGTCGCGACGCGCTTCACGTCGTCGGGCGTGACGAACGCTCGCCCCTCGAGCGCCGCCGCCGCGCGGCTCGCCTCGAAGAGGCGCTGGGTGCCCCGCGGCGACACCCCGACCGCGACGCGGCGGTCCTGTCGGGTGGCGCGCGTCACGGCGGCCATGTACTCCAGCAGGTCGTCGTGGACGCGGACGGACTCGGGCGCCTCGCGGGCGCCGAGCACACGCTCCTCGTCGAGCACCGGCTCGACGCTGGGGTCCTGTTCGCCGCGGCCGGCACGCCGGCGCAGGAGCTCGATCTCCCCGTCGAGATCGGGGTAGCCCATCGACGTCTTCACGGTGAAGCGGTCGAGCTGCGCCTCCGGGAGCGGGAAGTTGCCGGCCTGCTCGACGGGGTTCTGCGTCGCGATGAGGAAGAACGGCTCCGGCAGCTCGTAGGTGGTGCCGTCGACGGTCACCTGTTCCTCCTCCATCGCCTCCAGGAGCGCCGCCTGCGTCTTCGGCGGCGCGCGGTTGATCTCGTCGGCGAGGACGACGTTCGCGAAGATCGGTCCCTCGCTGAACTCGAACTCGCCGGTCCCCTCGTCGTAGACGGTGGTTCCGGTCACGTCCGAGGGGAGGAGGTCGGGGGTGAACTGCACGCGCGAGAACGACAGCCCCAGCGCGGTCGACATCGACCGCGCGGTGAGCGTCTTGCCCGTGCCGGGCACGTCCTCGATGAGCACGTGTCCGCGGGAGAGCAGGCCGAGGAGGATGTCCTCGAAGAAGGCGTCCTCGGCGACGATGGCGGCGCGGAGGGTGTCGAGCACGTCCGTACAGGCCGCGCTCGCGTCGGGAACGTCCATACCCGGTTGGGGCGTTCGACCGGCAAGAAGCCTCGGGGTTCGATGAGCCGTGACACACCGTCGATCGAACCGAAACGGTTTACAGGCTGACCGCCCGACGTGAAGGTGAGCCGAGGTAGCCTAGCCTGGCCAAGGCGGCAGATTCGAAATCTGCTGTCCATTCGGACTCGGGAGTTCAAATCTCTCCCTCGGCGTTCTCCGACGACACCACACGCGAGCACCTCGTGTGCTCGGGACCATGTCGCCGGTGTCGGCTGTGCGGGACGATTTGAACCGACGAGTCGCAGCGCGAGCGAACGAAGTGAGCGAGCGACCGTCTCGGCGAAGTTCAAATCTCTCCCTCGGCGCTTCTGACGCGAGCAACACGGCGAGCACCGCGAACCGTGAGCAGCCGTGCCGCCGAACGACTATTGTCGATGAGCACGAACCTCCCCGTATGGCACACGTTCCGGAGCGCCTCGAGGAGTACGTCTGCGTGAACTGCAGCGTGACGCACGCCGGCACGCCGATCCACCTCGACGGCGGCGAGCACAGCTTCGAGCCGCCGGAGTCGTGTGGCGCCTGTGGGGGATCCGAGTTCGTGCCGGCCAGCGAGTGGATCCACCACCACGAGTGACGCGAGTCAACTCCCCGGTCGGGTGGCGGTTCGTGCCGCCTCAGGCGTCCTCGACGGCCGCCAGCAGCTCCTCGTAGTCGGGCTCGTTCGTGGGGTCGTCGGTCTCCCAGACGTACGTCACGTCGCCGCGGTCGTCGATGACGAACACCGCGCGGTTGGCGACGCCGTACAGGCCGAGCTCCGGAATGTCGAGCGAGAGGCCGTACGCCTCGATGGCGTCGCCGGCCGTGTCGCTGACGAGGTCGAACTCGAGGCCGTACTCGTCGGCGAACGCCCCCAGGGAGAACGCCGAGTCGGCGCTGACGCCGAACAGCGTCGCGCCGGCGGCCGCGAAGTCGTCGTGGTGCCCTTGCAGCGCCACCATCTCGTTGGAACACGGCGGCGTGAACGCGCCGGGGAAGAACGCGAGCACGACCGGGCCGTCGCCGAGGTGGTCGGCGAGGTCGAACGTCTCGTGGTTGCTGCCCCTGTACGTCGCGGTGAACGTCGGCGCGGCGTCGCCTTCGGATACCATGTCAACGGAACGTACCGTGTCCCGACTCCTAAATCCACCCCGGTTGTGCACCGCCCGGCTCGCGTCCGAGCCGTCACTCCCCGCCGTCGGCGTACGCGTCGAGCGTCCCCGGATCGCCGGCGTCGTCGCCGCGGAGGCGTCGCCGTCGCTTGTCGTACGCGCCGTCGAGGTCGAGCAGTTGGCGCTGGCGCGAGACGAGGTACGCGTCCACGCCGCTGCGGTCGGCGGGGTGGGCCGCGTGGATCCACACCGGACGATCGGCGCCCGTGGAGAGCCCTTCGGCCCACGCCTCCGCGGCGTCGCGACCGCCGAACTCCCGGCGGGCGCCCCCGTACAGCACGGCGTGGCCGACGGCCGCGTTCGCCTTGCGTGCGGACGGCTTCACCTCCACGACGTAGCTCACGCGGGGGGATTGGGCCGCATCCGATAAATACTCCCGGAGATCCGACGGGCCGACCACGCGGGCGTCGTCGACGCCGTCCTCCTCGCTCGCGATCACAGCAGATGCGAGAGGTTCCACAGGCCGACCAGTCCGAACCACGCCGCGCAGCCGAGATACACCGTCGCGCGCAGCCCCGGTACGTACCACTCCGGCGTCTCGCCGTCGACGAGACGGTCGACGAGGACGCCGGACTCCGCCAGCAGCCCGACAGCGATCATCGTGATCAGGGTGAGCACCGCCATTCCCCCGACCGGACCGAGCCACGCCATCAGCGCCCGCGACAGCGGCACCGACTCGCGCACGGAGTCGGAGAGTCGGAGCACGACCACCGTCGAGACGGCGTCGAGCCCCTTCCCGACGAGCAGCGCTCCCGCCAGTGTCGCTCGACGCATGGGCGCGACTACGTGACGATCCGACATAAGGCCACCCGGGGTGGTGCGACACCGGCGCCGCCGGTATGGCCGAACTATTCGCGGCCGTTACTCGACGATCTCGACGGTGTCGCCGGGTTCAACGCCATCGGCGGCGCCAGCCGGCAACTCGATGATCGTGTCCGCGGTGCCCCACCCGAGCCCGATCCACGGCCGGAGCCGTTTCACCTTCGACACCTCGCCCTCGACGAGCCAGACCGCGTCGATGGCGAACGGGACGAACAGCATGTGGAGGCTCCGCGAGTCAACCTCGTCGAACCGAAACACGAGCGCGTAGTCGTCGGGAACCGACCGACGGAACATCAGCCCCCGCGCCTGCGACCGGAACGAGTCGGCCACGTCGACGTCCGCCGCGAGGACGCGCTCGCGCGGCGCCGACGGCGACTCGTCCTCGGAGTCGATGGCCCCGGACCGGTGAATCACTCGCACGGGGCGTGGTGGACGGCCCGCCGATATGAACGTGTCCGTTTCACCGACCCCGCCCCGACGGTGGTCGACCGAACCGCCGCCGTGCTCGGGACTCGGTCGGCCGCCGTTGCTTTCGACCGACCGGCCCGTCTCTGGTCGACCGTTGGCAGGCACCGCCACGCGACGAGATCGAACGACTTCGCGGAGAAACGGCTCGGTCGAGGGAGAACCCACCGCGCCACTTATTGCTGTGTGGTGCGTTATCATGCACCGATGCGCCCAGACCCCTACCACACCGGAACGGTGCGCGTCTTCGAGTGCAGGGCGTGCTCGGCGCGTACCGAGGCGGAGCACAGTCCGGGAACCTGTCCCGAATGCGGCGGCGACCTGCAGGATCTCAGCGTCCCGCGGGAGTGAGCGTTTTTTGTCGGAGCCGACGCGAGGAGCCCCATGGAGCGGACGCCAGACGGGACGCCGGTCGGCGTCGACGACCCGTACGAGTTCGCCGGCCCCTGTGACCACCTGACCGGCGACGGGCGCTGTCGGTTCGCGCTCGAACGCGCCGGCGACGATCCCGAGTTCGCCGCGGACCGTCGCCGCGCGGACTACGCCTGCGTCGCCGCCGACGAGGACGCGGACTGGCGTGACTGCCCGCACTACCGGTCGACGACCGACGCCAAGGAGTGCGCGCGGTGTGGGTTGGAGGAGGTCCGCATCGCCCACGACGAGCGCCGGCCGCTCGTGGAGGAGCACCACCTCTCGTACGGTGAGGGATCGGGTGACGCCGACGGAACGCGAGGATCGGGGGACGACGCGACGGATCGGAGCACGTCTCACGAGATCACGGTGGGCCTGTGCCGGTGGTGTCACACGAAGGTCCACCGGTCGTTCGCCCGCGTCGACGACGACGCGAGCCCCGACCCCGAGGCGGTCGCCGAACGGGAGAGCCGTCGGAGCGACGAGCTCGGCGAACTGGGGTTCTCGGCCGCCAGCGAACGGTACGGCGACGACCGATAACGGATACGCACGTCCGTGTATCTCTCGGTGAGAAGCGGGCCGTTTTTCACCACGTCCGCGCAACCCTCTGTATGAGCGAGCCGCGTATCGTGGTCATCGACAACCACGGACAGTTCACGCACTTGGAAGGCCGAGCGCTGCGGGACGTGGGGGTCGACACGGAGATCCTCGACAACGACACCGACCCCGCCGATATCGACGCCGACGGGCTCGTCCTCTCGGGGGGACCGAGCATGGACCGCGTCGGCCGCTGTGGTGACTACCTCGATCTCGACGTGCCCGTGTTGGGTATCTGTCTGGGACTGCAGTTCATCGCCGAGGAACTCGGCGGCCGCGTCGAGTCCGGAGACTACGGCGGCTACGCCGACGTCGACGTGCGGATCCTCGACGAGGCCGACCCGCTGGTCGGGTCCCTCGCACCGGAGACGCGTACGTGGGCCAGCCACGCCGACGAGGTCGTCGAGGCGCCCGAGGGATTCGCCGTCACCGCCGACAGCGACGTGTGCGGCGTCGAGGCGATGTCCGACACCGACCGCGACCTCTACGGCGTCCAGTGGCACCCCGAGGTGAGTCACACCGAGCGCGGGCAGGAGGTCTTCGAGAACTTCGTCGAGATCTGTCGGTAGCCGCCCCACTCATCGGGCAGTCTCCACGGTTCCTGTCACGTACCACCGTCCCGCGCGTCGAGTACGCCTCATTTTTACGTCCCGCACGCGTTCGCCACCGTCAACGCGTATGACTGCGACCCAGAGCAACCTCGCCGGTCTCTCGCGGTTCATCTTCCGCGCGCCGTCGTGGTACACGTCGGTCGCGTTCGCCCTCCTGTTGGCGGCCGTCGCCGGCGTCGGCGCGTTCGAGCGCCCGGAGACGTCGGTCGTGTGGCGCGGCGTACTGTTCGTCGGCCGTGACGCCTGGGAAGGCGTGTTCTTCATCGGTGTTCCAACGGTCGTCGCCGGACTCGCCACCGCCTGGGTCGACCGGCTCGTCGGCGGGAAGCTCACGCCGAACCGCTCGTCGCTGCTCGCGCTGGTGTGTGAGGTCGTCATCGTCGCCTTCCTCGCGGTGGGTGGGCTCATGGCGTACCTGACCCCGCTGTCCCAGCGGTTCGTCTTCGACGTGCTCGTCGTCGCGCTCGCGTCGGTGTTCGCGATCCGCCTGCTCGTGATCATGGCCGTCTCGCGGTCGTCGCTCCCCGTCGCGGCGGTGCCAGCGAGTATCCAGACCGCCGTCGCGGCGGTCCTGCTGTTCGTATACAGCGGCACGCTCCGCCTGCTCGAGGTGGGCGGCCCCTTGCTCGACACGTTCCTCATGCCGTACCTCGCGCGGCCGGGCGAGGCGCCCCCCGAGCTGTCGGCGATCAACCCCGATCACTTCCTCGTGCTCGGGCTGACCTGCGCGCTGTATGCGGGCGCCGTGTGGACGTTCCTCTACGTCGTGGACCGCCCGTGGCGCAACACGCTCGGCGTCTCGGTGCTCGACTTCCTCCAAGGGTTCATCGGCCACGTCGCCGAGGGCAGTCGGGAGCTGGAGGACTTCTTCGAGCAGTTGGGCGAGGACGCGGTCGTCCCGGTCACCGTCCTGGCGTTCCGAACGCCCGACGGGGACGAGAAGGCTCGTTGGGTGCTGCCGATGATCCACCCCGGCCCGATGGGCGAGATCGGCGGCGGCAACCTCCCGGTCCGCGTCGCGGCCGCGACCGACGGGCTCGCGTTCCCGCCGCACGCGACCGCCGGGCACGACTTCAATCTCGTCACCGAGCGCGAGGTCGACACCGTCCTCGAGGCGGTCGACCGCGCCCACGAGCGGCTCACGTACTCCTCGGAAGCGAGCGAGAGCATCCGCACGAGCGCCGGCGAGGCGTCGCTTCTGGGGCAGGCGTTCGACGACGACGCGCTGCTCGTCTCGACGTTCGCGCCCGGCTTCGCGGACGACGTGGACTACGCCGTCGGGCTCTCGACGGCCGCGGAGGCGCGCACCGAGGGCCTCGACGACGTGTTGCTCGTGGATGCCCACAACTCCAACAACGGCCTCGAAGGTCCGGACCTGGGCCACGTCACTCCCGGGTCGACGCGGTCGTTCGACATGATGCAAGCGGCGCGTCGCGCCGCCGAACAACTCGCGGTCGCTCCTCGGGGAGACCTCTCGGCGGGCGTCGCTTGGGAGCGAACCGAGTGGACTCCCGCGGAGGGGATCGGCCCGCTCGGCGTCCGCGCGATGGTGACCGAGGTCGACGCGGACGGCGACGGCGACGCGCAGACCACCGCCTACGTGCTCGTCGACGGCAACAACATGGAGCCCGGCCTCCGCAGTCACGTGGTCGACGCCGTCGTGGACGCGGTCGACGCCGACGAGGCGGAGGTGATGACGACGGACACGCACATCGTCAACACCGTCGAGGCCGACAACCAGGTCGGCGCGGCTATCGATCGGGACGCGCTCACCGACGTGGTCGTGGACGTGGTCACTCGGGCCACCGCGGACGTCGAACCGGTCGAGGCGGGGATGGCCACCGAGCACGCCGAGGTGACGATATTCGGCAACGACCGGACGGAGTCGCTCGCGAGCCACGCCAACGCCGCCGTCTCCATGGGCGGCGCGCTGGCGGCGGCGGTCATCCTCGCGTCGCTGGCCATCTCGATGCTGCTGTTCTTCGTTACCGGCGCGTGAGGGCCATCCGTTCGGTACCGATTCGGCCCCGAACTCGCTCCCCGCGCGTCACTCCTGCAGCGTCTCGACGACGGAGCCGATCTCGTTCGTCTGTTCCTCGACGGCGGCGGCGATCTCGTCGTTGACGGTCCGCATGTCGTCGGACTGCTCGTCGCCAGACCGGCGATCTCGCTCGTCGACACCGCGACCTGCTGGGACGCCGCTTGCAGTCCCGTGAGCGCGTCGGCCGCGTCCTCGGTCATCTCCTCGGCGTCCGCATCGATATCGTCGCCGACATCGACGTCGATGTCGCCCACGTCGTCGGGTTCGGTGGTTGCCATACCGACGAACCGGTCCGATAATAAATAACGCCCGGTGTGAAATTATCGAATCCTGAAATATATCTCCGACGAGTTCCCGAACGCGTCGAACCCGTGCGGCCGCGAGGCGGATCTGTGACCGACCGATCACTCCGGGCGGACGGGCGGGATCCCGTCCTCGGCGGCGAGGTATCGACCGCCGGCGTCGACGACGGCGCCGTCGAGCGCGTCGTCGCTGCCGACGTGCGTGAGACCCGCGACCTCGCCGTCGAGCGCGTCGGCGACGCGCTCGAACGCCCGAGGGTCCGGCTTGCGCCACCCGCAGGCGACGCTCGTCACGATCGCGTCGAAGTCATCGCGCGACAGGGCCGAGCGCACGAGGACGCGGCCGACCAGTTCGGGCACCGCACAGTTCGCGAGCAGTCCGACCGGGCCGCCTTCGCGTGCGCGGTCGACCGCCTCGACCGCCCCGTCGCGGGTGCGGACCGCCGGATCGAACGCGGCGACGACGGCCCGGCGGGCGGCGTTGCCCGGGGCGTCGACACCGCGGGATGCGAGCGCCCGACTCACGTGCGCCGGCAGCGGCACCTCCGCGCCGGCAGGCGAATCGATGTGGATCTCGCGATACGCGTCCCGCCAGTCGTCGGGTACGTCGACGTCACGGTCCCGGAGCTCGTCGCCGACGGCTGTGGCCGGGTCATCCGGGAGGTCAGCGTCGACGAGTGTTCCGAAGAGGGCGAACGAGACGGGGCTCACCTATATGGCTGCCTGCGGCGCCGATATGAATCCATCGAGGCCGGATCGGCGATTCGATATCGCGGATAGTAGTGTATAAGCGATCGCGACTGTCGACGCAGCGTGGTTCGAGGTCGTCGTGATAGTACGGAAAACCGGCGTATTCGGGGGCTGAGGCGATCGCTACCGGATGACGTTCGATTCGAGGTCGCGGGGGAAGTGGGTGAGCCACTCGGTGCCGCTCTCGGTGATCGCGATGGTATCCGAGTGGCGGTAGCCGTACTCGTCGGTGTAGATCCCCGGTTCGATAGTGTAGATCTGCCCCGGCGCCATCCGGGCGTCGCTCTCGTCGACGTGGTCGTACTCGTCCCAGCCGCGGTCGATGTACGGCGGCTCGTGACCCCCGAGTCCGATGTTGTGGCCGACGTGGTGCTGGGCGGTGTCCTCGATGCCCTGTTCCACGAAGTAGTCGTGGACGGCCTCGTCGACGCCGGCGATCGACTGACCGGGACCGAGCGCGTCGATCGCGATGTCCTGCGCCTCCAGCATCAGCTCGAAGTAGTGAACCTGTTCGTCGCTCGGTTCGCCGACGAACATCGTGCGCTCCAGCTCCGAGCGGTAGCCGTCGACGTTGGCCGACGCGCCCGTGACCAACACGTCGCCCTCCGAGAGCCGTTCGTTCGGGGTGTGGCCGTGCGGGAGGGCCGTCTCGGAGCCGGAGATGTAGCCCGCGTGCACGGGGCCGCTCCCCCGCGTGCGCACGGCGTATCGATCGCCGAGCGTGTCGAGCATCGCGCGCGATGCGTCGGTCGTGGCCCGCTGGCTCACCGTCACCGGATGTGCGCCGACCTCGGTGTAGTCGGCGAGGTATCGATGCGCGAGGTTCGCCCACTTGGCGGACTCGCGCACGAGGTCGACCTCCGCGTCCGTCTTCTCCCACCGCATGCGGTCGACCCACGACTGCGAGTCGACCTCGACGAACTCCGAGAGCGCGGGGCCCTCGTAGCCCATCACGCCGGGGGCGCCGTCGGCGTCGGAGACGGCCGAGTCGACGCCCATTCCCTCCAGCATCGCTGCCGCCGTCTCGATCGGCCTTCCCTGCGGGTAGTCGAAGTAGTGATGCACGGCGTCGATCCGGGGGTTCGGCTCCACCCGCTCGACCTCCAGGCGCGGGACCGTGATCTCCATCCCGTCCCGTGTCACTGCGAGGACGACCGGCCGCTCGGTCTGGATGTGGTGAAAGCCCGAGAGGTACTCGATGCTCGTCGCGTCGAAGAACGTCGCCGCGTCCGCGTCGGTGTCCGCGAGCCGCCCGCGCACCTCCGCGAGTCGAGCGTCGAACTCCGATTCGGGGAGCGTTGTCGCCATAGCAGCGGCGTTCGCCGCTCGCGGGATAAGCCTCGGGGAAGCGGCGCCGGGTGCTGCTGTGTCGGCGGATACAGAAAATAAATTGGATACCGCTATACGAAATAGCCGAATCGCCGTGAGCTACGCGACTCCATCGTCGGCGTCGATGCCGCCGAGTTCGGGCGCGTCGTCGTCGTCGCCTCGGGCCTCGCGGAGTTTACCGACCGCCACGGCGACGACGTAGATCGCGACGGCGACGAGGACGATGACGCCGCCGGCGGTCGCCTCGCCGTAGTAGGAGAACCCGATTCCGAGCAGGACGGCTAGCTCAGCGAGGACGACCGAGACCAGCAGCGACTCCGTGAAGCTGCGTGACACCTGCGTCGCGCCCGCGACGGGGACGACGAGCATCGCGGCCACGAGGATGACGCCCATGATCTGCATCGCCCCGACGACCACCAACGCCGTGAGCATCACCATCACGCGGTTGTACCAGTTGACGGGAATGCCCGACACCTCGGCGGCGGTCTCGTCGAACGTGACGTACAGCAGTTGGTTACGCGTGAGTCCGACCGTGGCGACGATGATCGCGAACAGCACCAGCAGGATGGCGGCGTTCTCCGCCGACACCGTCGAGAGGTTGCCGAACAGGTACTGGTTGATACCGACCGCGAGCCCGCCGGCGTTCAGGCTGATCAGCACTGTCCCGAGCGCGAACCCCGTCGAGAGGACGATCGCCATCGACACGTCGTTGTAGGCGTCGGTCACCTCCGAGATCACCTCGATCAGCAGCGCCGCAAGCACCGCGACGACGACGGCGGTGAGGTACGGGGAGACGCCGAGGCTGAGCACGCCGTTGAGAAACAGCCCGACGGCGACGCCCGCGAACGCGGTGTGTGCGAGCGCGTCCCCGATGAGTGCCAACTGCCGATGGACGAGGAACGTCCCGATGAGCGGCGCCATCACGCCGATGCACAACCCGACGAGGATCGCGCGGTGCATGAAGCCGTACTGGAGCAGCCCCAGCCCGGTCGCGTCCCCCAGCGCGCCCATCAGTAGTGACCAGAGTTCGAGGAGGAAGTAGATCGGCGCGAGGACGGGATCGAGCGCGCTCCCGCCGGACTGCAGGAGGGCCACCGGCGGCGACGCGATCGGGGGATCCGCGACGGCCGCGACCGCCCCGACGGCCCCGTTCGGAGGTGTCATCGCCCACCCCCGAGGATACCCCCGGCAGCGCCGAAGGCCCGCGCGAGGGCGTCGCTCCCGACGAAATCGTCGGTCGGCCCGTCGAAGTACACCTCGCGGTTGAGACAGACGACGCGGTCTGCGTGGTCGACGACGGCGCCGAGGTCGTGCTCGATGAGCAGAACGGTGATTCCGTCGTCGTTGAGCGCCTCGAGCAGGTCGTAGAACGCCTCCACCGACTCGGCATCGACGCCGACGGTCGGCTCGTCGAGCACGAGTAAGTCTGCCTCACCCGCCAGCGCCCGGGCGATGAACGCCCGCTGGCGCTGCCCGCCCGAGAGCTTCGTGATCCGGCGGTCCGCGAACTCGGCCATGCCGACCGTCGCCAGCGCCTCATCGACCACGGCCCAGTCGTCGGCCGACAGCAGGCCGAAGCCGACGTGCGCGAACCGCCCCATCTTCACCACCTCGCGGACGGTGATCGGCATCTCCTTGGCGGCGCTCGCGTGCTGGGAGACGTAGCCGACGCGCTCGCCGTCGTCGAAGCTGTGGGCCGACTCGCCGAACAGGCGGGCCTCGCCCTCGTCCGGACGGAGGAGGCCGAGCATGAGCTTCATGAGCGTCGACTTTCCCGATCCGTTCGGTCCGACGACCGCGACGTACTCGCCCGCCTCGATCGTCAGGTCGACGTCCTCGACCACCGGGGCGGCGGTGTAGCCGAACGTCACGTCGGATACCTCGATCACTGTGTCGCCCTCGCCATCAGCGTCCGATATCCCCTCCCCGTTGCGCTCGGCGGCGACGCTGTCGACCTCGGTGCGACTCATTCGAAGTTCCTCCACTCCTCGTTCCACCCGTCGTAGCCGGCCTCCTCGGGCGGCGTGTTGCCGAGGACGACCTCGAAGGTGGGCATGTTGATGTTGTCCGCGATCTCCTCGTAGCCCCACTCGTTCTCGACCCAGTCCTCACGCACGCCAGCGTACGGCGTCACCGGGTAGTACGCCTCCACGTCGGTCTCCGCGAGCAGTTGCTTCGCGGGGCGGCGCGTCTCGAAGACGCCCGCGCCGATGTAGCGGATGTCGTTCTCGTCGATGACGCGCTTGGCCTCGGTGATGTCGGACGGCTTCACGTCGCCGCTCGCGGCGAGGTTGACGACGAGCGGGCGCATCTGTACGCCGTACCGGTCGGCGATGTACTGGAAGGCGTTGTGGGCCGCCAGCTGGACCACGTCGCGCTCGGCGGCGTCGAAGATCGCCTCGTAGTCAGCGTCGATACGGTCCAGCACCTCCGTCTTGTACGTCTCGGCGTTGTCGCGGAGGGCGTCCTCGTGCTCGGGCGCCAGCTCGACGAGTCCCCCGACGATGTTGTCGACGGCCGCCTTCGCGCGCCGCGGGTCGAGCCAGAAGTGGGGGTCCCTCCCGCGCCCCTCGCCGACGCCCTCCTCGTCTCGGTCCAGGCTCTCGGCCAGCGGGACGAGTTCGATCCCCTCGCGGACGTTGATGAGCTGCGTGTCCACGTCGTCGTCTCGCAGCGTCTGAATGGCGCGATCGGCCCACGGCTGGAAGTCGTCCCCGACGTGGATGAACGCGTCAGCGTCGACGATGTCGCGGGTGACGCTCGCGTCCGGCTCCCAGCCGTGGCCGTGCAGCCCGGTGGGAACGAGGTTCCGAACCGTGATCGGCGTGTTCGCCGCCACTTCCCGGGCGAAATCGTAGAAGCTGAAGAAGGAGGCGACGACCGTCGGACCGTCGTCGCTATCGTCGCCGCCGCTTCCCGCCGCGTCGCCCAGACAGCCGGCGAGCCCCGCCGCGGCGAGGCTGACGCCCCCCGCGAGGAACCGCCGTCTGGCCGTTCCCGGCGAACCCGCCGGGTCGCGTGTGTCGGTCATGCTCACTCGTACGAGCGCGACCGAACTGTATAGTTGTTACGACCGAAAGAAAAGATTAGATTAGTCTAATTCACCACCGATCGTGGACGTCATCCGACACGTACTCCTCGTACACGTCGCGGACGACGCCGTGGAGTCGGTGGGAGAGCGGGTCGAGATCCGCGGCGGCGACGTTGCTCTCGATGTGCGCCGGGGAGGTGGAGCCGGGGATGACTGTCGAAACGGCGTCGAAGTCGAGGATCCACCGGAGGGTGAACTGCGGGAGCGTCATCCCCTCGGGGACGTGCGGCTCCAGCGCCTCGACGGCGTCGACGCCGGAAGCGAGCGGGACACCCGCGAACGTCTCGCCCACGTCGAACGCCTCGCCGTCGCGGTTGAAGTTGCGGTGGTCGTTCTCCGGGAACTCCGTGTCGCGGTCGATCGTTCCGGTGAGCAGGCCGGAGGCGAGCGGGACGCGGACGATGACCCCGACATCGCGGCGGGCGGCTTCCTCGAAGAACAACTCGGCTGGGCGCTGCCGGAAGGGGTTGAAGATGATCTGAACCGTCTCGACCCCCGGATACTCGATCGCCTTGAGCCCCTCCTCGACGCGCTCGACGCTGACGCCGTAGTTCGCTACCTTCCCCCGTGCCCGCAGGTCCGCGAGCGCGTCGAACACGTCCGGCTCGTAGTACACGTCCGTCGGCGGGCAGTGGAGTTGGAGCAGGTCGAGCGTGTCCTCGCCGAGGTTCTCCCGGGAGCGGTCGACGAACCGCTCCAGGTTCTCCGCGGCGTACCCCTCTGCGGTGTGCGGGTCGAGTCGGCGACCCGCCTTCGTCGCCACGGTCACCTCGTCGTGGGCGTCGCGCTCGTCGAGGACGTGTCCGATGTGCCGCTCGCTCCGACCGTCGCCGTACACGTCGGCGGTGTCGAGGAAGTCGACGCCGGCGTCGAGGGCCGCCCGGACGGCCTCCCGCCCTGCCTCGTCGGACACGTCGCCCCAGTCGCCGCCGATGTTCCACGTGCCGAGTCCGATCTCGGTCACTGCTCCCACGTCGCCGAGTTCACGATGTCGCATACGCGAACGCTCGCCGGCGACGTGTAAGACGGCTGGGATCGCGGTACCCGCGACACCCACCCCGACGGTCGGTCCGCATCGCGGGAACGCCACACGTGGCTGGCGCCCGTCCGTCTTACTCGTGTAACAGAGTCCTCACGCGCGTCGAGGAATCCGGACGGATCCGTGGGATAGATTGATATGCATCCTGTTGGAACACGGTGCGCATGAGCAAGATAACCTTCCGCGCGGACGCGGACCTCGTCGACCGCCTCGAGGAGCTCGAGGGGTCGAAAAGCGAGGTCATGCGGGAGGCGCTCCGCGAGTACCTCGACGCCGCCGAGGAGCGGAGCGACGCCGACGCGGCCGACACCTCCGACGCGGATACGCGCAGTCCGTCGGGGACCGACGCCGACACTGCCGGCTCGCTCGACGACGCGCTCGCGGCTCGCGTCGACGAGCTGGTGACGGCCCGGCTCGACGAGGAGTTCGGGAAGTGCCGTCGCGACGGCGCAGCCGCCGGCAGAGCGCGCCCGTTCGGCGCTCCGGGTGCAGCCGACGACCACGTTCCGTCGGTGAACCTCACGGTAAACGTGGATGGCGCGGGCGCCGCGGTCGACCCGGCCACGGCCGCATCCGAGCCCGCGCCCGAGGAGACGGAACCCGCGGCGACCGCGACCGACGAGCCGACCGCTGCCGGGGGGTCACGCTCGGGAGACGCGCCCCCAGCCGCGTCGGACGCGGACGCACGAAGCTGCGCGCAGTGCGGCGAGGACGTGTCCGACGATCACGTCTTCTGTCCCAACTGCGGCGAGAAGGCGACGCGGCGCCTGTTCTGTGAGTGCGGCGACGAGGTCCGCTCCGACTGGGGATTCTGCCCGGGGTGCGGCCGTCGGACGCCGGCCGCCGACGTGCTCGACGCGCCGTAAGACGAACCGTCGACTCGGACGCCTTCGCCGGCTGGCGTAAGACAAGTTGACCGTATCGGTCATACAACCGCCGACATATTTATATACAACCGGTATATTGGTAGTGGTGCGTAAGACGGCCTGTCTTACACGGCGTCGGAGCGGGGAAACTCCGACTGCCGACGTGAGACCACGCATGTGCGTGTCGTCGTCTTACCGGGGGAATGTACCAATGGAGCGTGTGACACTACGAATCCCGAAACAGCAGATCGAGGAGGTCGAACAGATGGTCGAAACGGGGGAGTTCCCGAATCGCAGCGAAGCGATCCGGTCCGCCGTCCGCGACATGCTCAACGAGCAAGCCGACACGTCCGGCGAGCGCACGCGCGGCGAGCGCAGTAAGCGCAGCTGGGCCAAGGTGTAAACGATGCAGGACATCGTTCAGGACGCGCTCGCGAACGCGGAGGCCGAGCAGCGCGACATGTCGGCGGTCGCCGACGACGACGACGAGTTCGGGGAGCCCCGGATCGTCATCGTCGGCGCGGGCGGCGCGGGCAACAACACGATCAACCGGCTGTACAACATCGGCGTCGACGGCGCCGAGACGGTCGCGATCAACACCGACAAGCAGCACCTCAAGATGATCGAGGCGGACACGAAGATCCTCGTCGGCAAGTCGCTGACCAACGGGCTCGGCGCGGGCGGCGACCCCTCGATGGGGTCGCGCGCCACCGAGATGGCCCAGGGCACGATCAAGGAGGTGCTCGGCGACGCGGACCTCGTGTTCGTCACCGCCGGCATGGGCGGCGGGACGGGTACCGGCGCGGCGCCGGTCGTCTCGAAGATCGCCAAGGAGCAGGGCGCCATCGTCGTCGGCATGGTGTCGACGCCGTTCAACGTCGAGCGCGCCCGCACGGTGAAAGCCGAGGAGGGCCTCGAGGAGCTCCGCAACGAGGCGGACTCCATCATCGTCCTCGACAACAACCGCCTCCTCGATTACGTCCCGAACCTGCCGATCGGGAAGGCGTTCTCGGTGATGGACCAGATCATCGCCGAGACCGTCAAGGGCATCTCCGAGACCATCACCCAGCCCAGCCTGATCAACCTGGACTACGCGGACATGTCCACGATCATGAATCAGGGCGGCGTCGCGGTGATGCTCGTCGGCGAGACCCAGGACAAGAACAAGACCCAGGAGGTGGTCAACGACGCGATGAACCACCCGCTGCTGGACGTCGACTACCGCGGCGCCTCCGGCGGTCTCGTCCACATCACCGGCGGTCCCGACCTCACGCTGAAGGAGGCGGAGGGCATCGCCGACAACATCACCGAGCGGCTCGAGGCGAGCGCGAACGTGATCTGGGGCGCACGCATCCAGGAGGAGTACAAGGGGAAGGTCCGCGTCATGGCGATCATGACCGGCGTCCAGAGCGCGCAGGTGCTCGGCCCGAGCACGCAGAAGCAGGCCGACAAGTCGCGCCAGAGCATCGAGGGCGGGGAGGCCTCGGAGCTCGACTTCGACGCGAAGGCCAACGCGGACGCCGGCAACGGCCAGGAGGCCGCCTGGCAGTCCGACGGCGGCCGCGAGGAGACCACCGAGCGGAGCAACGGTCTCGACGTCATCCGCTGACGGCGACGCCGACGCGTCCGCCGTGGGAACCGGCGGCGGCAACGAGACGCGACCGACGGGACGGCGAACCGGGCCGGCCGGGAACGGCCGCGTTCCCGATCGATGTCGACTCTCATCGCTTTTCACGCGTGACAGCGACCGCCATCGACTCGTGACGGTCCTCCCTTTCACCCGACCGAGACGGCGTTCGCGAGCGGTTACGCCGCCCCGATCGCGTCGACCAACTCACACTTCCTGCACACGTCGCGGGCGGTCTCCGACCCGCAGCGCTCGCACGGCGACAGGGCGGGTCCCTCGCCGTCGTCGTCGCGGTACTCGCCGGCGAGCACGCCGGACAGCTCCTCGTAGCCCGCCATGATCGAGTGACGCACGCCCGGGTGCCGCTCCTCCATGTCGAGCAGGAGCTCCTGGATCTCCCCGCGGTACGCCTCGCTGGCGTGGGGACACTCGGCCATGTGCGACGGGAGCTCTCGGAGGTGGCAGTACAGCGCGACCTCCTTCTCGGGCACGTCGCGCAGGGGCTTCGCCCGCGGAACGAAGTGATCGCTCTCGCGGCGCTCGGGGAACGGGCCGATCGAGGCGTCGAAGTGTTTGGCCATCTGGGCGACGTCGCCCTCGAAGAAGTTCATCAGCGCCGTCTGGGCCTCGTCGTCGAGGTTGTGGCCCGTGAGGAGCTTGTCCGCGCCCAGGTCCTCGGCGTACGTCTCCAGCAGGTCGCGGCGGAACACGCCGCAGTAGGCACAGGCGGCCATGTTCTCCGGGTCGTCCTCGACCACGTCGTCCATGCGGACGCCGAGTTCCTCCTCGTAGCTCACCACCTCGTGGCGCATGTCGAGGTCGGCGGCGAGTTCCTCGCACGCCTCCAGCGACTCGTCGCGGTAGCCCTCGATCCCCTCGTGGATCGAGAGGGCGACCAGCTCGATCCGCGGGTCCTCGGCGAACGTCTCGTCGAGGATCGTCGCGAGGACGACGCTGTCCTTCCCGCCGGAGAGGCCGATCACCCAGCGTTCGGGGTCGTCGGGGGTCGCGTCGTCGGGGAGCAGGTCGTCCTCGCGGACGCGACGGCGGACCCGCCGCTCGACCGACTCCCGGAAGTGCGACTCACAGAGGTGTGCTCCCGAGTAGGCGGCGTGCATCACCGCGTCGGCCCCGCACCTGTCGCAGTCCATTGCCGGCAGGTTGCGGCGGCGCGGGCATACCCGTTTCGCACGGATGGCGTCGGGGCCGGCGCCGCTCGGTGGAACGGGACGGACGGGGCGGCGCCGGAGCGCCCGCCGGTTCAGGGCGCGACCGTCGCTTCGCCGTACAGCGGCACGGTGAACACGAGCAGGACCAGCGCGCCGCCGACCGCGACCGCGCCGGCCGCGATACGCACGGCCGTCGGGCGGGAGACGACCGCGTGGCCGGCGGCGAGGATCAACACGAGACGCGCCAGCAGTTCGGCGTTGCCGCCGACGGTGCCGAGGCCGCCGACGCGAACCACCGACACCGCGGCCGCGACGGAGGCGACCGCGACGGTCGCCGCCAGCGCCGTCCGACGTCGGTCGCCCCACGAGGCGGTGGCGACGAGGGCGACGAGCGCGGCGTTCGAGGCGGCGACGAGGGCGACGAACCCGGCGATCGCGGCCGGCGAGGACCAGTTCGGGAACAGGGGCTCGAACACGGTCGTGGTCACGCGGCCCGTTCACTTCATCGCTCGGCCGGCCGGCGCGGACGGCGGACCGGTCCCCGTTCGACGCCGGACGCGACGCGTAAGACGCTTCACCGGCGCGCGCCGAGGCGAGGACATGGAGCGCGAGGCGGCCCTCGACCGAGTGGAGGCGATCATCGACGCCGTCGACGAGGGCCCGATGCCGGTGCCCGTCCGCGAGGTGTGGGTGTACGGGGACGTGGCGCTCGGCCTCGATCCGATCGAGCGGCTGGACGTGTACGTGACCAAGGACCTGCTCATGCGGAGCGACGACCCCGAGGCCGCCGAGGAGTTCGAGCGATCCCACGGCGTGAAGGGGGTCGGGAGGTCCGTCTCCGCCGAGTGGGCGCGCGAGTTCCCCGAGCACATCCGCGCCAACGACAACGGCCACGCCGCGCCCGAGAAGTGCCTCGCGGCGCATCTCCTGCCCGAGGACGAGCCGATCCACCTGGAGGTGTGCAACGCGCCGTTCGACCGGAACGTCAGACAGCGCCTGCGGAGCGCGCTCGACCGCGGGGCGTACGAGCAGGTGCTCGACCCGCGCGGCGTGCAGTTGTACGGGGAGGGGCAGCGCGCGGCGGAGACGATGGCGAAACTCCGGAACGGGGAACTCCCGTTCCCGACGCTGTCGGGCGCGCTGGAGATGCTCGAGGTCGACGAGGGCGAGGCCGCCGAGATCGCCGAGGCGATGGCGTCGTATCGCGAGCGACAGGAGGGCGCGACCGTCCGCGGCGACGTGGTGTGAGACGGCCGTCGTCGCCCCGAACGACGCGTGACGCGGCAGTTCAGACCCGTCCCACAGTCACGTCGAACGGCACCGTCTCGACGCGTTCGTACTCCCGGTTCTGCGCCTGCCGTGCCGCTTCGCGACCCATCTCGCGCCACGCGCCCCGGAGCGCGTCGTAGCCGTTCCTGCCACCGTCTCCGTTCCTCCCCGGTTCCCCGTTTCCGGACCTCGCCCCGTTCCCGTCGTCGCCGTCGAGCGCTCGTCGGAGCTCCGTCTCGTGGTCGGCGAGGCCGGCGCCGCTGGCCTTCCTGGCGATGTCAGTGAGGTCGGCCTCCGAATACGGGGGTTCGACGCGCTTCTCGTGGCGGTACCGTCGCGACTCGACGCCCGAGACCCCCGCCTCGGCGAACACCTCGCACACGCGGTCGCCCATCGCCACGTCCGTCTCGACGCCGGCGATGTACGCCTCGCGGACGCGCGCCTCGAGCGAGGGCTCGCTGTTGACGGTCGAGGTCACCTCCACGTCGGCGTTGTCGGGTTCGACGGCGGCGACCAGATCCGAGGAGACGCGCGCGAACTCCCGCACCGCGGCCACGGGATCGGGGAGGTTGATCAGGAGGGCCTGACAGACGACGAGGTCGAACGCCCCGTCCGGGAACGGGAGCCGTGTCGCGTCGCCGGCGCAGTAGTCGATGTCGCGGCCGACCCGGTCGCTCCCCCGACCGCCCTCCGGATCGCTGCGGTCGTCGGGGGCCCCCCCGTCGCCCGCGTCGCGGGCGGTCGCGAGCAGGTCCGCGTCGGCGTCGACGCCGACGACTGCCGCCTCCGGCGACTCCTCGGCGAGCACGCGGGTGAGTTCGCCCGTCCCACACCCCACGTCGAGGACCCGGCGTCGACCGTCGAGATCGAGCGGCGCGAGCGCCTCACGCGACTCCCACATCCCGCGGCGCGTTCGTTCGAGGTAGTCCGCGGTGAACCGACGCATCGACTGTTCGTCCGTTGCTGGCGGGCCGGGGATGATAAGTCAGGGGATCGCCCCCGCGGTCGCCAGCGGGGTTCATGTCGAGTGCACGCGTATCGACGCCGATGACTCACGAGACGCAGCACGAGCGAGCGGAGGCGTTTCGCGCGCTCCACCACGCCGACGACGGGCCGCTCGTCCTCCCCAACGCGTGGGACGCCGCGAGCGCGATCGTCCTCGCCGACGCCGGGTTCGACGCGATCGGAACCACGAGCGCCGGCATCGCAGCCTCCCGGGGCGTGCCGGACGGCGAAGTCCTCCCGCGCGCGGAGATGGTCTCGGTCGTCGCCGGGATCGCCGACGCCGTCGCGCTCCCGGTCACCGCCGACATCGAGGCCGGCTACGGCGACACGGCGGCGGCGGTGTACGACACCGTCTCGGCCGCCATCGACGCCGGCGCCGTCGGCGCCAACCTCGAGGACGGCACCGGCGACCCGGACGATCCGCTCGCGCCCGTCGACGACCACGCCGCGGCGATCCGGGCCGCGCGCGACGCCGCCGAGGACGCGGGGGTCCCGGTCGTCGTCAACGGCCGCACGGACGTGTTCTGGCTCGGCGTCGG